>Ga0209184_1000306_pt1 | contig 59659 bp, 44 predicted proteins | sample EN8Hudsemesocosm_2_FD_184627 | JGI IMG/M metagenome (GOLD analysis project Ga0209184, IMG submission 184627) | Methane-oxidizing microbial communities from mesocosms in the Hudson Canyon - EN8C Hudson Canyon (SPAdes) (version 2) | ecosystem: Environmental > Aquatic > Marine > Cold seeps | place... | reverse complement strand
TAAAAACAGTCCATGTCGACATGAATAATTTTTTTCATATCGACATTGTACTGTTTTTTCATACAGTGTCAATTATTCAGTTTCGCTTGATATTATGCTTTTAATGTTACGCCTTATGACTGGCGGCATATTCTTCAACTTGCTGCCAGACACGCATTAAGTTACCTGATAGTAATTTTTTAATCTCTTGCTCGTTATAACCGCGCTCTAACAATCCTACAATCAAGTTCGGATAACTTGCAACATCTTTTAATTTTTCAGGAAGGATACCACTAACACCATCAAAGTCAGAGCCAATACCGACATGATCTATCCCCACTAAGTTGATCACATGTTCAAAATGGTCAAGCACTAAATCTAATGTGCCAACATCATATGGTTTTTCTAACTCATAAGCTTCTTCAAAAGCGTCAATTTTGCTCTTATCTGCTTCTAGTTCTTCATCTAAATTATTAGCTTTAATAAAATCAGCTTTAACCAGTTTATAGGCTGCACTTTGCTCACGGAATTTTTTTGAGGTGAAAATACCACTAAAGGTCATTTGGATAACGCCACCATTCTTTGCGAGCAATTGGATCATCTCATCAGACATATTACGTTCAAAATCAGGGGTAAAAAAGCGTGCAGATGAGTGAGAAGCAATGACAGGTACTTTGCTAATTTCCATTACTTGAAAAAAAGCTTGATCCGATACATGGGAGATATCAACCATAACGCCAATATTATTCATTTCAATAATCAGGTTTTTACCAAAATCAGTTAACCCTTGAGCAGGACGATTTTTATCATAAGAAGAGTCTGATATATGATTTGTTTTCGCGTGAGCTAAGGTGATATAACGAATACCGCGATTGTAAAAGTGCTGTAAATTAGCTAAGTCACCTTCTATAGGGCTACCATTTTCCATTCCCATGGGTAGTGAAATAAGCCCCTTGCTAAAATTATCTTTCACTTGAACTGTTGAATAAGCTAAAGCAAATTTATCAGGCGACTGCTGAACAATTTTCTCAACATCGTCGATTAATTTATCAGCAAGTGTTTTACTGCCACCTATTTTTTGTAGTTTAGACGGAATATAAATAGACATAAAAGGAGCATCCAAACCACCTTTCACTGCTCTTGGGTAATCAAAGTCACCCTGCTCAGTTGCTTTACTAACATCTTCATATTCATGTTCTAAACGATAAGGCACATCAATATGAGTATCGATTATGATGTTTTCTTTTGCTATTTTTGTCGCTAATTGTTCTACCGTTTCAGCGCTTGTAGTGTCTGCTTTTTCTATTATTACTGTTTTATCTTCACAAGCTGTTAGTGCTAGGGTGGAACAAAGTGCAACAAGTGTTAGCTTATTGAGCGTAAATGATTTCATAAATAGGCCTTATTATTTATTTTAGAATTAGCTTCTTGGTATCGATTCTTGATTTAGTTTCTTGGTGTAGATTATTACTATTAAGTTCGCAATAGTAATTTTTTTATAAGGGTTAAGTCAATTAAAGCTTAACTGTGCGTAATTTTGCTCAATTTAGCCTAATTTAAGGTATTGAGTGTAGGTGTTAGTATCTTAACTAATGCCTCGATATGATCATCTCGATCGTTTAATGCAGCAATGTAATGGTACTGTTCGCCCCCTGCCTGCATAAAAACATTACGGTTTTCATGTTCAAGCTCTTCTAGTGTTTCTAAACAGTCTGCGCTAAAAGCTGGGCTGATAATAGCTACATGTTTATTGCCTGCTTTCGCTAAATTTTCAAGTGTTTCATCAGTATAAGGTTGTAACCATTTGGCTTTACCAAAACGTGATTGAAAGGTCATCACGAAACACTGATCTGTTAAGTTTAACTCGCTACTTAATGATCTGCTTAGTAACTCTTGTTTGAGTAAGCTCGTGGTTATCTGACAAAAATCATAATAGGGGTCACCCCATTGGTAAAATAACTCTGGCATACCGTGATAAGAAAGTACCAATTTATCAGGTTTGCCATGTTCAATTAAGTGCTCATTTATAGTATTAGCGAGTGCCTTTATATAGTGCGAATTTTTATGATAACTATTGATAAAGTAAAGACTTGGCACATAACGCCAATTCTTCAACTCGCTGCTAACAGCATCAAAGGTCGAAGCGGTAGTCGGCCCTGCATATTGTGGATATAACGGTAATACGACAAGGTTATCGACACCTTGCTGTTGAAATTTTTGTAGCACACTCGCTATGGAAGGCTCTCCATACCGCATGGCAAGATCAACAATAACATCTTGGCCATATGTTTCTTTCAATTGTGCTGCAACCTTTTGTTGCTGAGCTCGACTAATAACCAGTAAAGGCGCGCCCTGCTCTGTCCATACACTTTTGTATAATTGAGCAGACTTTTTCGGGCGAACTCGTAAAATAATGCCGTGTAGTATTATCATCCAAATAATACGGGGAATCTCTACCACTCTTGGATCAGAAAGAAATTCACGTAAATATTTGCGTAATTCACTAGTATTAGGCTTAGCTGGTGAGCCTAGGTTAGTCAATAAAACACCAGTTTTAACAACTTCATTATTATTGCTGCTATTTTCTCTGTCAGTGTCAGAGTTATTTTTTTTAGCGCTAAAACGTGATTTCATTTTTATCTTATTTTTCTTTTATATAAGTTAGCTTTAATCCGTGATTTGTCTCATTAAAAACTAAGCTATGAGACGAAACAAATTACGAGCTAGAAAAGTATTTAATAACAAAAACACTGGTCTATTAAGAATTGTCTTCGAAACTCGTAACTAATACCTCGAAACTAGTGATTAACTTTGTCGGATTGAAATCCAACCTACAATAGAAACTATTCAACAAGGCTATCAACAACTAAGCTGATAGCGTCTGTGCTATCAACAGAAATATTATGAACTTCTGCTTTATAGTCACCCGGTTTGATGCCTGCGCCACCTTGTTTAGAAACAATAGCAAAGATATTCACCTTGCTAACACTGCTTAAATTACTTTGTGGAGACATTGCATTGTTGTCACTTAACGTAACAACTTTGGGCAAATCACTAGCCATTATTTTCATTGCCGCTAGTGGCATACGCTTTCCGTCAGTTGGAATAGCATAAACAAAAACAACTTTGTCTTCACCTTGCGCTAATTTTGTAGCGATATCTGCTGATAAACTAACATTAATTTTCAATTGTGGTCCAACAGAAACTTGTGGTGAAGTTTGTTCGCCTTCCATTGTACTAGTCGACATACCAAGACGTTTTTTTGCCTCATTCACACCATCTTGCAATGCCGCAATATTAACACCTTGTTTATTTGCACCAATAACTCGTTGCCAATGTTCGATCGCTTTTGGATATTTTTTAGCCATAAAGTTATGCATACCCAATAAGATATTAGTTGAGGGGTCATTAATATCTAACGCTAACGCTCTATCAATTAAGGCCTGCACTTGCTCATCTATTTTCTGGTTATTACCGTAATAACTCGCCTGAGCAATTGCCCCAAGTAAGTCGGCATGTTCACCTTCAATACGAATAACTTGTTCAAATGCAGTAATCGCAACATCAAACTCACCAGCACTTACAAAAGTTTGCCCTAAATTATACCAAGCGGCACTATCATCTGGATTTTCTTCTAAATGCTGTTGTAAATCTTTAATATAAACCAGCATTTGTTCCTGCTCTTTTTCAGCCGACGGTTGTTCTTGCTGATTAGAATGCGAAGCAATAGGCGTAGTCATTAAGGTTTCCAAAGTGCCTTGTTTTATATATAAAGCCACTGAAAAAGCGATAATAAATAAAGACAATGAAATTGGCCATAACACGCTGAACTGTTTAGTATTTGTGGGTATGCTTGATTTTTTTTCTGCAGCAGCAATATCTTGCAACAAACTATTATCTAGCTCTGCTAACAAGTACTGATAATTCTCGTCATCAATGGCACCATCACTAAAATCTTTTTCAATCTCAGCTTTATGCTCTTTGTATAACACAACATTAGTTTCATCACGTAAATTTTGTTTTTCGCCGTCGTTCTCTGTATTTTTTGCCGTTCTTTTAAAGAAAGGCATCCAAACAACAAACAAAAGTAAGGCAATAAAAGCAAAGACTATTAATACTATTTCCATAACGGTGACTACTCTTTCTCTTTTTTAGTGATATTTGGATTTGCTCTATTGGGATTTAGCTGATCTGGCTGCAATAACTGTTTCAGCTTTTCTTGTTGATGACTATCTAACGCTAAATTTTCTTTGGTTGCTGGCTTTTTTCTCAATATGACGATGACAACAATAATACCTATTAAAATCAGTAATGCAGGGCCAAACCAAAGAATATAAGTAACACTTGATACGCGAGGACGATACAAAACAAATTCGCCGTAGCGAGCAACCATAAAATCGACTACTTCACTATCGGCTTTGCCTTGTTGCAATAATTCATATAATTCACGACGTAAATCGGCCGCAATAGGTGAATTAGAGTCAGCTAAATTTTGATTTTGGCATTTAGGGCAACGTAATTCTTTGCTCAAGGCTTGAAAGCGTACTTTGGTCACTTCATCTTGAAATTCAAACGTTTCTACTGGGCTTGCATAAACACTATTGCTAACAAATAACGAAGCAAGACTTATCATAAAAATAAATAAAACTTTATTTAACATATCTAGCTACCTTGTTGTTTTTCAATAACTAACTGCTTAATTAGCGGTTCAAACTCTTTTCGCCAAACACGAACATCAATAGCGCCAGCAAAGCGTTTACGAATGATACCATGATGATCAACAACAAATGTTTCTGGCGCACCATAAACACCTAAATCTAATCCTAAAGTCCCTTCCTCATCAAATATTGAAAATATATAGGGATCTTTATAATGAGTTAACCATTGCTGGGCAGGTAATCGCTCATCTTTATAATTTACACCATAAAGTTTCACCTGTGCCTTTAGTTTTGGATCAGTGGCAAGTTCAAGTAAATAAGGATGCTCATATTTACAAGTTGGACACCAAGTTGCCCAAACATTCAATAAAACAATATCACCCACCAAATCAGCTTTAGACACCATTTTATTTGGGTAATTTAATGTTGATAATGAAAATTCAGGCATGGGATTACCAACCAAAGCTGAAGGCATATCCTGAGGGTTTAACGACAAACCACGATAAAGTACTACACCTAAAGCAATGACTAAAACCAACGGTAAAAAACGAATAATTTTATTCATTATGACAGCTCCGAAAGCGGTATATTATTATTGGTATTTACACTTTCTTTAGCACTATTTTTAGTTAGAATCGTTTTTTGCTGTCGACTACTTAATCGATAGCGTTTATCCATCATGGCTAAGATACCGCCTAAGGCCATAAATAAAGCACCAAGCCAAATCCAACGAACAAAAGGTTTATAGTGAACGCGAATTGCCCATGCTCCATTGTCAAGCGGGTCACCCAAAGCAACATAAATGTCTCTGAATAAACCGCCATCAATACCGGCTTCAGTCATTCCCATCGTCTGTACTCGGTAAGCACGACGCTCAGGCTGTAACAAGGCAACAAAACTATCGCCTTTATAGACGTTAATTTGTCCTTGTTCAGCACTATAGTTCGGCCCTTCTACATGCTTAGTACCATTAAATTCAATTTGATAGCCCGATATTTCTACTTTTTCATGTGGTGATAACTTAACATTTGTTTCACTTTCATAACTTGAAACTAACGTAACACCAACAATAGTAACGGCAATGCCGGCATGCGCTACAGTCATTCCCCATTGGCTTAAACTTAACGTTGTTCTAAGCTTGTATTGACTTAGTAATTCTTTAACAACCACTAAGAAAACCCATGTGGCTAATGTCATCCCCATAGCGACTAATGCATCAAACTCACCGCCGTAGATAACGGGGAATAACAAACCAAAAGCGATACTAAATATCGATAATTTTGGTAGCTGCTTGCGCAGTTCACCTTTTTTCGCTTTTTTCCAGCGAATCAATGGGCCAATCCCCATTATAATAAATAGAAAACTCATTATGGGCACAAATACCGCGTTAAAGTACGGAGGGCCAACAGAAATCTTTCCATAACCTAGAGCATCTACTAGCAGTGGATATAACGTACCTAGCAACACAGTTGTAGCGGCAACCACTAAGATTACATTACATAAAAGTAATGCTGTTTCGCGTGAATAAAGCGCAAAACGACTAAAGCTAGCTACATTGCTCGCCCTAAAGGCATATAAAGTGAGTGAACCACCAACTGCAACCGCCAATATAACCAAGATAAAAATACCACGAGAAGGATCTGCTGCAAAAGAGTGCACAGAAGTAATGACCCCAGAACGAACTAAGAAAGTGCCTAATAAACTTAAACTAAATGCAAAAATAGCTAACAATACTGTCCAGTTTCTAAAAGTACCACGCTTCTCTGTCACGGCTAAAGAATGAATAAGCGCAGTACCAACCAACCATGGCATAAAAGAAGCATTTTCTACTGGATCCCAGAACCACCAACCACCCCAACCAAGTTCGTAATAAGCCCACCAACTACCTAGTGCAATACCTAATGTTAAGAACATCCACGCACCGACTGTCCAAGGACGAGACCAACGTGCCCAAGCAGCATCCATTTTTCCAGACATTAACGCAGCAACAGCAAATGCAAAAGCGACAGCAAAACCAACATATCCTAGATACAATAACGGAGGATGAATAATTAAACCGACATCTTGTAATAACGGGTTTAAGTCACGCCCTTCCATAGGTACATTTGGCCAAAGGCGCTCAAAAGGGTTAGAAGTTAATAATGTAAAAGCAATAAAGGCAGCAGCGATCATACCCATTACGGCTAGCACACGGGAAATAAACTCTTGTTCGACATTTTTTGAAAATTTAGCAACAGCCATAGTCCAAGCAGTTAACGAAAAAACCCATAGCAATAATGAACCTTCATGCCCCCCCCAAACAGCACTTATTTTGAAATAGTAAGGCAAATGGGTATTGGAATGACTAGCTACATATTTAATAGAAAAATCATCAACAACAAAGCTATAAGCTAAAATAATGATGCTAATTGCGGTAAAAACAAACATGCCAAAGGTAAGCGGTTTAGCATAACTCATTAATTTATGTTGGGAACTGTGAACTCCAATCATAGGAATAACACTCAAACATAAAGCAAAAGCAAAGGCTATAACCAAAGCGAGGTGACCTAGTTCTGGAAACAACTCAGGCAAAAGTTGTGGGTTCATTTATTTCTCCGTTTACGCTTATTTTCTATATTTTTAATTCAAGTATAAATAGCGAAAATGCCACTAAAAATGCGGCTAGCTAAAAATAGTTTCGCAATTCTAGCACACTTTTATCTATGAATAGGTTAAATGCTTTAATCAAAATCATGTGATAATTGTTTCTTAATGTTACAAATTATGAGTTAAGTAAATGTGCTAATTTTGATGGTTGCTATGGTATGATATCGCACAAAGAGATAATACGATCCAAATCAAAAATTAACTGACAAACATCAGTTAGACTTTACAAAACCAACATTTAAGTCGTCAAAATAATAGAGAAGTGTCTACTTTGCCAGCAAATCAAACTACCGGTCAATCAATCCCTTTACTAAGTGCAACAAGCTTGACTTGTATTCGTGAAGAGCGCTTGTTGTTTGATCAGCTAGATATAGAAATAAACACTGGCGACATAGTACAGGTGGAAGGGCCTAACGGCTCAGGAAAAACGAGTTTACTTCGTATCTTAGCAGGCCTTTCTCAGCCTTTTGAAGGTGAGATTTTTTTTAATAACCAATTAATTAATCAATCTCGCGAAGAGTTTCATCAAAACTTACTTTACCTTGGTCATTTACCTGGTGTAAAAGGTGAAATGAATGCACAAGAAAATTTAAGTTTTAATCTAGCCTTACATGGTTTAAATAATGACGCTACCGATATAAAAGAAACATTAGCCGAAGTTAATTTATCAGGCTTTGAAGACAGCTTGGCATCACACTTAAGTGCTGGACAACATCGGCGAATATCGTTAGCACGTTTGTATAAATCAAATGCCCGTATTTGGATTTTAGACGAGCCGTTTACAGCGATAGACAAACAAGGTGTACATGCTTTGGAACAATTATTTAAAGCTCACATAAATCAAGGCGGCTGTGTTATTTTAACCACCCATCAAGATTTGCTCACGTTCGAGCCTTCACAAATAAAAAAAATCACGTTAGATTATATAGTTGAGTAGTGAGGAATGAGTTGCAAGAATCGAAAATACCACCAAGAAAAAAGTCGAGTACAGCATGTCACTAGCTAATTTATCTTATCGCGCTGTTTTTTCTTTAGTGCTTAAACGTGATTTAACCATTGCGATGCGTCATAAAGATGACATTATTAATCCGCTTTTATTCTTTGTTATTGTTATAACCTTGTTTCCATTAGGCATTGGCCCAGAAGCGCAAACGTTAAGCCGCATAGCTCCCGGCATTATATGGGTTGCCGCATTGTTATCGACTTTACTTTCGTTAGATAGATTATTTAAATCAGATCATGATGATGGCTCATTAGAACAAATGTTACTGAGCCCTCAACCCGTATTTATTCTAGTACTAGCAAAAATTTTTGCTCACTGGTTAATTACCGGCTTGCCTCTTATTTTAATTGCGCCATTACTGGCTGTACTTTTACACTTTAATGAACAAAGTTATGGCGCCTTAATATTAACGCTATTGTTGGGGACTCCGGTATTAAGTTTACTGGGAGCAATAGGCGTAGCTTTGACAGTAGGAATTAAAAAAGGCGGAGTACTGTTAAGTTTATTAGTGCTCCCCTTATACATACCCGTTTTAATATTTGCTACCAGCGCCATTGATACTGCCGCGCTTGGTTTACCTTACAGTGGACAACTTGCTATAATTGCCGCGCTGTTTTTTGGCTCATTAACGCTAGCACCTTTTGCTGTCGGAGCGGCATTAAAAGTCAGTACCAATTGATATTAGCTTTCAATTTTTAGCTTCTAACTTTAAAGAAAAGAAGAGCATAATTTATGTGGAAATGGTTACACCCATACGCTAACCCAGAAGTGAGTTACCACTTTACCGGAAGACTTATTCCTTGGCTGAGCGCTTTAACAGTATTATTTTTGTCGATAGGCATTACTTGGGCATTAGCTTTTGCGCCTGCCGATTATCAACAAGGTGATAGCTTTCGTATTTTCTACATACATGTGCCTGCAGCTTCACTATCTATGGGTATATACTTCGGTATGGCAATAGCGGCATTTACCTCCTTAGTATGGCAATTTAAGTTAGCAGATGCTTCCGCCGCTGCAATGGCACCTGTTGGGGCTGTTTTTACAGCAATAGCATTGATTACGGGCGCTGCATGGGGGAAACCTATGTGGGGAACATGGTGGATTTGGGATGCCAGGTTAACTTCTGAGCTTATTTTATTATTTTTATATTTAGGTGTTATTGCACTACATAGTGCTTTTGAAGACAAAGCATTAGCGGGTAAAGCTGCTGGAATTTTAACGCTAGTTGGTGTGATAAACTTACCTATAATTAAATATTCAGTAGAGTGGTGGAATACCTTGCACCAAGGTTCAACGGTCAGCAAGTTGGGTAAACCATCTATGTCAGTTGATATGCTTTGGCCTTTTGTATTTTGTTTTTTAGGTTTTGCTTTGTTAGTAGGCGTAATAGTTTGCATTCGTTTTCGTAGTGAAATTTTAACCCGTAATAGTATTCGCCCTTGGGTAAAAGCAATAGCTTTAGAACACACATCTTCAAGTAAAGTCGCGGAGAATAAATAATGCAGTTTGAAAGTTTTAGTGCTTTTTTAGATATGGGCGGGTATGGCTTTTATGTTTGGTTATCTTTTGGGGTATCAACAGCACTTATTTTTGCACTTATTATTAGTTCCGTACGTGGTCATAAGCAAGTAATCAAAAATATTGCCATCCGCCAACAAAGAGACGACAAGTTACGTCAACTGCGCAAGCAACGTAATGATACCAAAACCAATACAGACAAAGAGGTTACACAATGAATCCCCGTCGTAAAAAACGCTTAACTATAGTTGCGTCAATATTAATTGGTATAAGCGTTGTTGCTGGCCTTGTACTTTATGCTTTAAGCCAAAATATCGATTTATTTTATACGCCATCAGAAATCACTCAAGGTAAAAAAGATTCAGGCATTAAACCCAGTATTGGCCAACGTATTCGTATTGGTGGTTTAGTTGTGCCTGACACAGTTAAACGTGATCCAGATAACTTGAAAGTATCATTTAAGCTCTCAGATATGAAAATGCCGATAGTTTTTGATGCAAACGATCCTATGATCACCGTTTATTACGAAGGAATATTGCCAGACTTATTCCGTGAAGGACAAGGTATTGTTGCTAACGGTTCACTTGCACGAGGACCATCAGGTGAGTTACATATAGAAGCTAGCGAAGTATTAGCCAAACATGATGAAAACTATATGCCCGCTGAGCTTGCCGATGCTGCTGGTAAAGATTATAAAAAATTAGAATATAGTGAAAAGCAGTTAGAAGATAAAAATTAATCTACTTTTACTACTTATAGCCAATCGACTAAAACAAAAAAACCGCAAACATGATAAATGTTTGCGGTTTTTCTTTTCTTAAATTCACTTTCTTTAATTTCTTTTTTAAATAAACTTCTTAAAAAGAATAATAAAAATCAGCTTTGTAACTTAGCAGCCTCAAGCGTGTTTTTTAATAAACAAGCAATAGTCATTGGGCCAACACCTCCAGGAACAGGAGTTATCGCACCACAGACCTTGCTAACAGCTTCATAGTCAACATCACCTACTAGCTTTGTTTTACCCATCACTTTACCTTCAATGGAGTCAACTTCAATTCGGTTAATACCAACATCTATTACGGTCGCTCCCTCTTTTACCCACTCTGCCTGCACAAATTCAGCACGACCCACTGCAGCCACTAGAATATCGGCTTGCTGACAAACTTCAGCTAAGTTCTTGGTTCGTGAATGAGCAATAGTTACCGTACAATTCTCTTGTAGTAATAAAAGTGCCACAGGTTTTCCAACAATATTAGAGCGGCCAATAATAACGGCATGCTTACCAGATAAGTCATCACCTAAATGTTGTTTAGCTAAGATTACACAACCTTGAGGAGTACAAGGTACTAAAGCCCCTGCTTCACCATTAAACAGTCGGCCTGAATTCATAGCATGAAAACCATCAACATCTTTTTCTGGATTTATTGCAGCAATGATTACATTTTCATCAATATGGATAGGTAAAGGCAGTTGTACCAAAATACCATGAACTGAATCATCATTATTCAATGTTGATAATTGTGATAACAGATCTTTTTGACTAGTGGTTGCAGGTAAACGAATTTCATTTGAAATCATACCAACTTCAACGGTTTGTTTAACTTTATTACGAACATATACTTGGCTAGCGGGGTCTTCCCCAACAAGCACTACAGTTAAACTAGGAATAAGACCTTTAGAGTTTTTAAAATCTAATACTTCATTTGCAAGAGCTGCACGCAAATCAGCCGCAGCTTTTTTTCCATCTATAATCATTTGTTTTCTTATGTTATTAAGAGTTTATTTGGGTTACTACACTAGGGTCTGTTGATACTTTCTTTTGAAGTAACGTAGTTGACAGACAAAATACGATCACCCACTTTATTAAGAATTTCTACCTCACCATCACAAACAGCAATAATAGACTTCTCATCCTTAAATTCTTGAGGAATGATTACTCGTCCTTCTTCGTTTTGAGGAAAAACTTTCACCTTATGGTGTAGTTCTAAACCATCATCTTGATAGTAAATAATGGTTACTTTGCGTTGCAGTGTAGTCATATTTTTTACAACTTTTATTATAATAGTTATTTTATGAATACTGAATATACACGAACAACTTAAAGAGTAAATGGCAGAGTATTTTTTTATCACAATTTTTTGCAAATATGATATTACATATCAATGTAACTACCTAATTAATTAGACATTACCTTGCCATGCTTTAGGCATAAAAAAACCCTGATCCTTAAAGGCTCAGGGTCGATCAAATGATCGTTTAACGCACCCTCAACTTTCAAAATTAATGACCATCAATAGAAAACCATTAACTTAGACCGCAGAGCTTTACTACAAACACAGGCATGGGAGAATGCCAATGTTCGTAATTTTGTCGTTAGTAATTGCTACTTTTATAAAATGAAGCTACTACCAACTTTTGATTTTATGCCCTTTAACGGCATAAAATAGAATAAACGCGTAAATAGGTAACATCATCCAGTAAGCTGATTGACCATCAATCCCGTCAGACAACAAACCATAAATTAGTGGTAATAAAGCACCACCTGAAATACCCATAATTAACAATGCTGAACCTTTAGAAGTGAACTTACCTAATCCTTCAAGTGCCAGTGGCCAAACTGCAGGCCAAACAATAGCGTTAGAGAAACCTAATAGGGCAATAAAAGCAACCACATTTGGTAACGTTGGAATACCAGCCCAGCCCCATAAAACTTCCGAAACCCCGTAACTAGCACTATCACCTAAGACAATAAATAGTGAAAAGATAATGCCTGAGATGGCCGAGACGATAAGCGCTTTTTCTTGGCTAATTAAACGAGGAATCAGCACGATACCTAAGGCATAACCTATTAACATAAATGCCATAGTATATGAGGTTAATGTCGTTGCATTGGCAACACCCAGTTTAGAGGCAAATAAACCGATGGTATCGCCCGCGATAACTTCTGCGCCCACATAAACAAAAATAGTTAAGGCCCCTAATATTAAGCTTGGAAATTGAGTAATAGAAGTTTTTCTCTCTTCATCACTATCGCTATCAAGGGTAGGCTCTTCGTTAACATTGGTTAATTCTGGCAACGATGAAATTTTCAATAGACCGGCTAATAACGTAAAGACAACCGCCATTCCTAAATAAGGGTAAATTAAACCATTAGCCAAAGTGTCAATTGTTGATACTTTTTCAGCTTCAGCCATAGCTTCAATACTAACAGCCGAAACACCCGCCAGATCACCTAAAACAACAGCAGTAAAAACAATCGGTACAATTACGCCAGCACCTTTATTCAATAAGCCCATAAACATGATACGTACTGCTGCACTTTCACTTGGACCAACTTTAACAACATAAGGATTAGCAGCTGTTTGCAATAACGTTAAACCACTACCGATAACAAACTGCGCTATTAAAAAAATAGTAAATTCGTGAGTATTGGCAGCCGGAATATAAATTAAGAAGCCGACCACTAACACTAACAAACCTAGTGCCATGCCATTTTTATAACCAACGCGTTCAAGTATGGCTGCAGAAGGTAATGCCATTAATGTAAAAGCAAAATAAAAAGCTACCGCGACCAATAGGGCTTCGGTTTCAGACAAATCACATATAATTTGTAAGAATGGGATCAAAGCACCATTTTGCCAAGTAACAAAACCAAAAATAAAAAATAAGGCACCAATAATGGCAAGTGGCCCTAAGTTACTCTGTGTGCTTATATTATCATTTGTCATAACTGTGGTACTCATTTAGCTTCCTCTGGTTTATTCTGCTAGCAAAATTTTCTGCTAACTAGCTTTATCTTTATCGTTTTGATTATTTAACTTTTTCGCCACCAATCCACGTTTCTAAAACACTAAAATCAGCATTTAAAATAACCATATCCGCCTGCATACCTATCTTTAGCTCGCCACGAATAACGCTATTATTTGCATACAAATATTGAGCAGGATACAAACTCGCCATACGTAAGGATTCATCGAGTGGAATCTTCAAACCTAGGTGGGTATTTTTTACCGCTGTTGCCATATCTAATGACGAACCGGCTAATTCACCCGTAGTAGAAGTTAATTTGCCATTTTCTACATAAACGGTTCTGTCATACAAAGGAAACTCCTTCATATCTGTTCCAACAGGTGGCATTGCATCTGTTACTAAAAATACACCACCGGCAGGTTTGGTTTTGATCGCTAACTGGCAACTTGCATAATCAACATGATGACCATCAACAATTAAGCCGCATTGAGTATTATCATTTAATAAAGCACAACCCACGACACCCGCTTCTCGACCTTGCAATGGCGACATAGCATTAAATAAATGCGTAAAGCCTGTTGCGCCAGCATCTACAGCTTTTTGGGTAGTATAAAAATCAGCATTGGTATGCCCTAAACAAACTTTAATACCTAGCTCAACCATTCGTGTTACATCTTGTGGAGAAACAGTTTCTGGTGCCAAAGTCACCATTACTTGACCGATATCTTTACGTGACAATATTTGCCATTCATCATCTGAAATAGGACGAATAAGTTCAGAACAGTGGGTGCCCTTTTTTGCTAATGACAAATGGGGTCCTTCAAAGTGAATTCCCACAATGCCAGGTACTTTCTGAGCTAAGGCCTCTGACATAGCATTTGCGGCTTGTGCCATGACTTCTACTTTGTCGGTAATTAAGGTTGGCATCATCGCTGTGGTGCCAAACTTTGCATGAGCAGCCATAATGGCTTTGAGTTTATCTACCGAGGGAGAGTCGTTAAATAAAGCACCGCCACCACCATTAACCTGTAAATCAATAAAACCTGGCACAACCAAACCTGCTGTTTTTATGTCAACATCATTGGTATTTTGATCTATCGCGCAAATAACACCATCTGTTATGGTTAATACTTGATCGTCAATAAAATTTTGACCATCAAATAATCGTTCTGCGTGAAAGCGAAATTGTGTCATGTAACGTTAATCCTGATAAATTTTCTATCGTACTTTAGCCTGTTATGAAATAGCTATGCTGTTTGCTTTGTATTTGAACCTTGCTGTTTTGCTAGTTCTTGACGAGCAAACAAGACCGAACCAACTTCAGGTGCACTTAAAGGTTCTGACAATAGTGCTTGTAATTCTTCATCAAGCCTAGGTTTCAAACGTGGTGTTAAGCCCCCAAGCATCGATATGCGGGCTGGTTTTCTTGTTAATAAAGATCGAGCAATACTATTAATGTACTCAGCACCCTCATCGACAATGGCAAGCGCAACTTTATCGCCCTGCTCTGCAGCATCAAAAACCAAATTTGCCAGTTGAGCATAAAAAGTGGCTTTTTTACCTGCTATTTTTTCAACAATAGAAGTGGCATCAATGCAATCCAATTTTTTTAATAGCACATCATTCATTAGAGACGGTTCAACTATGCCATCTAAAGAAAGTAGTACTTGCTTAGTGGCTTGTAAGCCAAACCAAGCACCACTGCCTTTATCTCCTTGTGGGAAACCATGCCCACCAACCATAATCTCTTGCTCATCAATACATGAAAAACCACAAGAGCCTGTGCCTGAAATAATTACCGCACCATTATTACTATGATGAGCCCCCAAACAAGCAACGAGTAAATCGTGAGCTAAAAACATTTGCTTAAATGGATGTTTCCACTCTTTCATTTGTTTAAATAGTACCGGCAAATTAACACCTGCAAGACCGACACCTGCATTAAGTTCGTTTAATTTAACATTTTCTAAGCCAGCATCTTTTAATGCTAACTTAGCTGATTCTGTGATTGAATTCGTTGCTTGTTCATAACCATGCAAAGGGTTACCCGGACCAGAGGTTCCTGTACCTAAAATTTCATTATTTTCATTCATTACAATGGCCTTACATTTGCTTCCGCCACCATCTATGCCTAAAAATAGCTCTTTGCTATTGTCACTGCTTGTGAACATACTAACCTCAAAGTTTTTCTTAATTATTCAATATCTTGCTTTCGCACTTTTCAGACTATTTCTGATTAACAAGTAATATAAAAAGAATTCAATCAAATTTCTAACTGTTTTCATCTTATCGTCAAATGACAGCGTTGTCATTTACTTTTTTATATTTTTTAACAAATAACAATTCCCTCTGCTAACTGATAAAAATAACCCGCTGATTTTATGAATAAAATAAAGATAAAAGGAGTGGTGAAAAATAACTTATTACTTTTCACCTACGATTGTTAAAGTATGGATACTTTAGTAATACGTCCTGCTCTTAAACCATTTACTGAGCGGCTGCGTACTTTCACTTCAACATCGACCTTAACTGGCTCGTTGTATACTTGCCACGCTTGCACTTCACCATTAGCACTTTGCAATTGATATTCAATGATAAGCCCAGGGAAAGCACTATTGGCTTTTAATATTCCTTGCTCAATAACCGCTCCAACAGTAGGTAAACGATAATCAATGCCTGCTAGTTCGAGTTTAGAAAATTCTTTTTGCCCTAAAACATTAGCAAATATGCGCCAATTATCATCACGTGCTTCTTGCATATCAGCAGTAAATGCTTGAGTGTCTTGGCTGTATACTGCACCATTATAATTATACGGTACAGCCCATTTAGGTAGGTGCCAAGCACGTTCTGCTAAAGCTATCAAACGTGGGAATATTTTATGCTCGGCTATTTCATCACTGCGAGTATTCTCACTCCAAAGCTGTCCTTGAATGCCTAAAAATGTTTGACCCTTAGCAAGTGGTGATTTGGTATCATCGGCTATATAAGCATTATCTTGCCTGTCTAACCAGATTTCCGCATGTACTGGCAAATTATCAGGCATGAACTGGAATATTTTTTCAGTATTAGTATGGCGAGATGCCCAATAATAACCATGCTCTTTGGGATCAGCTTCATAAGGAAAATCAAAATATAATACATCTGGGCTTGATATAACAATTTGCCAATCACGATTTGCCAAACCATGCACCTTGTCATGACCACCCCAAAATAAAACATCCCAAGCATTCGCTTGCACAATAGCCGGCATATTCTCTTTTCGTGTATGCTCCATACCATCACTCCAACCTGCTGTTTCAATATCAAGACTTGATAAAATTCCAGCAACTCGTTCAATAAAGTAAGCACCAAGCTCACTCATTTTAGTGACACCCTTGTCATTGTTTTCAACAAAGGCTTTACAAGCAGGTGATTCAATCCATGCACCGGCGGTTTCATCAGCGCCAATATGGTAACGAGTTAGCGGTTGTCCTGCATCACTGTGAATTTGTTTCACTTGCGTCATCACTTCCAAAACAAAGGCATAAGACGACTCAAGACAAACGTTAATGGTATTGTCATTATAAAACTGTACTGAAGAGTATTGCGTTTTATCATCAAAATCATCGAGTAAAAACTGATTAGCTTTTTCTTCATCTTCAAGCGCTTGATATTTATTGTAACGTGCTGTCATTGCTTTCATGGCAGCTCGAGAATGTCCTGGCATATCTAAAGAAGGGATCACTTGAATATGGCGAGCTGTTGCCGCTGTTAATATTTCTTGATAATCACTGACGCTATAAAAACCATTAACTGGCGAATTAGTATCAATACCTGCACCAAGCTGAGATATTAAACAAGTTTGCTCTTGGGTATCAAAACAACGTTTGCTCGAAATATCAGTTAACTCGGGCAAGCTTGGAATTTCTAAACGCCACCCTTCATCATCACCAAGGTGTAAATGTAACTTATTTAATTTATAAGCAGCCATTTGATCTAACAAAGATAAAATAAATTCTTTCGAATGAAAGTTACGCGCAACATCTACCAACATACCTCGAAATGCATAGTGAGGTTCATCGTCGACTTCAAGTACTGGTAAAGTATGTGTACCTACAGTGTACAAACTCGCTAACGACTGTAAACCATTGAAAACTCCGTTACCGTCGACACCAATAATGCTGATTCCTTTTTTGCTAACAAATAACTTATAGCTACCAATAGCTTTAGTATCGTCAGAATTAATATGTAAAGTTACAGGAAACCCTTCCTTAGTTTGTTTTAAACCTAACGTTGCTAAATGTTCAAGTGCTGCATTTACTTCATCTAAAGCTACATTTGAAAAATCAATACTTAGCCCTTCACTAACATCCACGACAGTATTGTTCTCATCATATCGAATTGATTTCGGCGTTGGAATTATAGCGCGGGCTACTGCAAGCGAAGCCTCTGGTGAGCTATCAACACTATTAACTCCACCTACACTTTGAGCATTGCGCTGATAAAGACTTTGGCTTGTTAACCACTGTGTTTTATCACCACTAGTACGTTTAAATTGTGTTGCTTCATCGGTAAAAGCTTCAACAAAAGGTAAAACTTCTAACCCTGAATCTTTATCAATAATGGCTTTAGTACTAACAATAACCTTGGCTTGAAGATCTGAAGCGGTAATTAAGTAATTAGGTAAAGCATCTGTTTCTGATAACATCCAAAAATTAGCCCTGAAAGTAACACTTTTTGTTTCACCTGCTTTAAAGCCTGTAAAGTTTTCTAACAGTGATACTTGGTGTAAATCACCATTTAAATGCATTACTCTGAATTCTTCACTTTGTGAAGCTTGAACTGGTGAAATATGGCTAAAGTGGATAGCCCAATCTTTAGCTGAAATTGCTTCTTTAGCAGTGAAACTTAATTCGACTTCAAAACAAGCACCATCAGCAATTTCTTTATCGCATTTATCTGTGGGAACATTAGTAACTACCCGATAATTGACATCAAGCGTAGTCGCAATGTTATCAATGTCAGTTTGATTAGCCGAGTGTAACTTTGCTGGAGCTATTTCAACTACAGGTTTATCGGTAGAGCCATTTTCTTGCCCGCAACCTGACAATAGAAAACTCAATGAAAAACTTATTACTGTAGAAGAGAGTATTGTTGATAATGTTCTTTTATTCATGTTTTTAATCCATAAATTCTGCTTTATGCAGTTACAATGAGATAATAGGGTTTGTTGATATTTAATAAAACGATCTCTACTATCTACAATTTTGACAGCGCTGTCAAAATTAAATAAGAATGTATGGAAAAATAAATAAACTCTGTGCTATTTTGTCTTAGCAGCATAAAAATTTTTATACCTTTTTTCATCTAAAGAGCAATATTTTGTCAAACATTATCATTAGAGACCAAGAATCCAATACGGCTTTGACGCTATCATTAATTGATGCTTTAAATGAATTGGACAAAGCAATATTAAAACAACAAGCAAACAAGGCATTAGCTTATGCTAAGCAAATAGTAGAGCAAGTGCCAAGTTGTTTGAGCGCATATACTACGCTTTATAAAATTTTATCATTTCAACAACGCTTCTCGGATCTAGAACAAGCTGCCTTGCAGGCAATTGAGCACAACCCAGAACATGCTCTAAGTTATCAAACCTTGTCAAATGCTTATCGTTTTCAGCGTAAAACGAATAAAGCGCTTCAAGCAATGGAACAAGCTGTAGAGCTATCCCCAAAAAACACACAATGGTTGAATGATCTAGGGATAATGCACAAAGAACTAGGTCACTTTGATATTGCATTAACGCACTTTGAGCAATGTATTCTACAATCTCCTGACTTTGTAAAAGCTTATTGGAACCGTAGCGATATCAGAGCAGAAATGCCTCTCAATTACATCGAGCATTTAACTAAACTACTAAGCACCAAACATGCACAGAAGGACAAAGAGCAAGTCTATGCCGCTTATGCTCTATTTAAACATTTTGAATCAATTAAATGCTTTAAACAGGCTTTCTCATATTTAACACTTGGGGCAACAAAACAACGAATTAACTTTAATTATGATCATCAAGCAGAATTAAATGAACATAAGAATATAGAGCAGGTTTTCAACTCAAATTTTTTCAGTCAAGACATAACCAATATCACTGCATCCAAAGTTGATATACCTGATGATAGCCCAATTTTTATTTGCGGACTGCCTCGTTCAGGCACTACTTTAGCTGAGCAAATCATATCAAGTCATACTGAGGTCGCTGCAGGGGATGAGCTATATGAATTAGCCCAAGCAACCCAAAATATTCTACAAAAAGTAAAGCCAAAACAAGCCTTTCCATTTCTAGCAAATGAATTAACAAAAGAACATTGGTTAAGTATAGGTGAGTGTTATTTAGACTTAACACAACATATTAATACTAAGCGTTATTTCACCGATAAAATGCCATTAAACTATAAGGCCATTGGCTTAATTCGTATGGCACTGCCCTCAGCAAAAATAGTTTATTGCCAGCGACCACCCATGGACTTATTACTCGGCGCTTATAAGCAAATACTAGATCAAGGTAATAGATACACATACGATCTAGATGAGCTAACGTCGATGATCATTGCCCATCATCACTTAATGCAACACTGGCTTAAAGTTTTACCTAATAAAATATTCACTCTAAATTATCAAAGTCTCATTAATAATCAGAAAGAGACAACTGTAAAATTATTACAATTTCTAGGGTTAGAATGGCAGGAGGCTTGTCTCAACTTTCATACAAACAATCGCGTTATTCACACGATAAGTAATACCCAAGTTAGACAGCCTTTGTTCTCAAATTCACTAAATGCATGGCATAAATATAAAGAACAGTTAAGCCCTTACGCCGATAAAATGAAATGTGCAGGTTTAACAATATAATTTCACTTGCTTTATCCAAGAGCTTATCCATGATTTATTACAATTTATTCAAACCATGACGATAAATTTTATCAATTAAATCACGGTGCTTGGGTAATTTACTTAACGCCAAATCTGTTTGATACTGAATATCAGCAAAAACTTTTTGTGCTTTATCATCTTGTGACATTCGGTTGCTGAAGTTATCCATATCAGTACCAAAATCCATTCCATAAAGAATATATTGATAGTTTTCCAAGTTAAAAATATCAAACTTACTAGCAAAGTCATAAGTGTTCGGAGGCTGATGTTTCCATCGTGCTAATCGCTCTTTCAGAGAATCAGGAATAGAGCTCTCAGCTCTATTATCCAACCAAAAATCACTATCATCTCGTTTCGATAAGCAATAATGTGCTTTTACAAAATCAATCACATTATCCCAACTTATCGCAACACGCTGATTAAATTGTTTAGCGATTAAAGGCATATCAATTTTTGAACTTGGAAATTGCTCAGCAAGCATTTTAGCCGTAGCATCAAACACTAATAAGCCTGTAGCTTCTAATGGCTCAACAAAGCCTTGCGCTAAACCTAGTGCAACACAGTTTTTATGCCAAAACTTTTCTCTATAGCCTATATTCATTGAAATCAACCGACTATTTGCACCCTCTGCTATAGGGCCAATATAGTCTCGTAACTCTTGTTCTGCTTGTTCATGAGACACATAGGCAGAAGAGTAAACATGCCCTATTCCGCGACGTTCTTTTAAGCCAATATCCCACACCCAACCGGTTTTTAAAGCGGTTGAAATGGTATGTGATGCAATAGGAGCATTTTCTTCTTCATAAGGTACTTGTATTGCAACAGCATGATCAACAAATAAAGTATCGCTTTTATCTTTAAAAGGAACGTTAAGTTTTCCGCCTAAGAGGAAAGACTTAAAACCAGTGCAATCCACAAAAAAGTCTGCCGATATTTCACCATGCATTTGGGTAATGAGAGATTTAATTTCACCATTTTCATGCTGAGTTATATCTTTTACATCGGCCTGAATATGCTGAACACCTAACTTATTGATAGCATTTTTTGCTAACAAAGCAGAAAACTTATTAGCATCTAAGTGATAACCATATGACGCAGCGCCCTGAAACTCTGGTGTTGTAATGAGTTTAGGAGCTAAACCTGCATCACAAATTTTTCCTTGAATAGAAAGTGTATCAACATAGCTGTTACCACTTTGTTTTATATTTTTCAGCCAATAAGCGGTTAAGTCTATGTCACTAGTTTGTGGGTAATCAAATACATGATGGTAATAACTAGGATTGCCAGCAATTGGGTTTTTGGTCCAATCTACAAACTTAATGCCTTGTTTAAAGGTAGCATCACACTCTAGAATAAACTCTGTCTCGCTAATTCCTAAGTGCTGTAATGACTGACGCATCATCGGAACCGTACCTTCACCCACACCAATAGTAGGAATATTGGCCGACTCAACTAACGTTATCTCCACGCCATTATTTTCGTTATTCAATAAATTTTTTGCTAAATGATTAGCCGCTAACCAACCTGCCGTTCCACCACCAACAATGACTATTTTTTTAATTAAATGTGACTGTGAACTTGTTTCAAATGACATGTTAATTCCCAACTTTAGCTTATTATGACTTATTCAAATTAGTTAAATAATCTTGATGACTCATAACCAAATTCGTCACTTGCTTAACTCTCTTATCAAATTCTTGGTATATTTTTTCATTTTCACTGCTATTGGCAGGAATATTCAAATTGGGATAATGATTCATACCATATAAAATGGCTCGGTAGTTCTCATCAGAAAACATGGTAATATAACCACCGGCTAAATCCATATATTCACAAATTTTATTTTTCCAGGTATCAATTTTTTCTTCTAAGCCGTCGCAATACTGTGCTGTTTCAGCAACGCTTTTCCAAAATTCAGTATCATCCCTATCGGTTAAACAATAATGCAATACAATGAATTGTTTTAGATCTTCATAAGTGCCATTCATAATTTTATTGTATGAATCACGCACAGATTGTGATGTGTTTTTTCCGGTAAGATGTGTTCCCAGTAAACGAGCACTAGCATTAATAAGGTGTAAACCTGTTGACTCTAATGGCTCAATAAAACCACCAGAAAGCCCGAGTGCAACACAATTCCCTACCCAGAACTCTTTTAAACAGCCAATATGCATATCTAAGTGTACCGTTCTAAGTACCTTACTATGCGTGTCTTCTTTATTAATACCGTGGTAGGCAAGCAGTTCTTGCTCTGCTTGTTCCTGCGTTAATCTATTGCCATCATACACATAACCAGTGCCGCGACGATTGACAAGATCTATTTGCCACACCCAGCCATTGGTTAGTGCTGTAGCTTCCGTATAAGGTTTAGGTTGTTGGTCTTCGCTATATTCAATTTGAATGGCAACCGCTTTATTACAAGGTAAAGCGTCATCGAATGATTGCCAATTTTCGCTTCGCTCTTTTACTTTATTGATTAAAAACCCTTTAAAGCCAGTACAATCAATAAACAAGTCTGCACTGAAAGAGCCCTTATCAGTGTGTACCGCAGTAATATTGTTTCCTTCGATATCAATATCGTTAACCATGGCTTTGATGTGCACAATACCTGCTTCAACGCCTTTTTTAGCCATAAAGTTAGCCATTTTAATAGCATCTAAATGATAGCCATAAGGCACAACTCCCTCATAAGGACGAGAATTTACATTTTTAGGTGATAAGCCATCTTTGATTAAATGAGACGAAATTGAAATAGCTTCATCATAACGTTCTTTTTCAAAACGTTTATCAACAACCCATGCTGATGATATATCTAATACACGGGCAATATTTTGTTGCTCAAAAGAATGAAAATATTCATGAGTTGAACCATCACTTTTCGGCTTCATCCAATTTCGAAACATAATACCTGTTTTCAAGGTGGCGTTAGTTTCTCTTAATAATTCTTTTTCATCTAAGCCCATGGCTGAAAAATAATTTCTTACACTATGAACCGTCGCTTCACCAACACCAATGGTTGGAATATCAGGGCTTTCAATTAAGGTAATTTCAACATTCTTTTCACTATGATTATAAAGCTTATTTAAATATAAAGCTGTCATCCAACCAGATGAGCCGCCACCAACAATGGTAATAGATGTTATTTGTTCATTGTTCATAATTCATCACTTTTTAGTTTTAGTTGTCGTTAATTGAAAACTGAAATTTTTATTTAGCCGATTTTAATTTTGCTAAACGCGATAATTGGTGAAGAGATCCTAAGTGATTATAGATAGGTGCAAGAAATCCCTTTTTACGTAATTCAAGAAAGTCTTCGTCAGACAGCGAGTTAAGCGCTTTTTCATCAACCAAATAAACACCGTTAATCGCAATTTTTTCACCATTTAATTCAAGAGACAAATTTTGTTGACTCAGTAATGACTTATCACTTAATTGCTTAGTAAATGCTTTGGTAATTCGACTATTTTCAAAATAAAGTCCGATGGCATTTTTTCGTTTTTCTAAATATTCGGTTTCATTTCCTTCATCATCAAAAAGCGCATTGCCTTGGGTTTTTGATACTAGATGACTATCTTCTTTAATCACCATTTGCAGCTGATTTTCATCATTTTGCGATGGCATTAAGGCAAAAGGATGATGACTAATCAATGCCGGTAAGTAAGCAGAAAGCCACTTTTCTTCGCTGTAGAATAAATTTTCGTTTGGTATCAAACCGAGTAAAGCCACTGATTGAAATTCACCTGTATCGGCATTTTTAACAAAAACTATTGGCATTTCAGCACTTGCTCGTGCGAACTCGTGCACGATTAAAGGTACAACCTGCTGATCTTTTGCATGTTGATAATCGTTCGAATGCTGAATTTTTATTAGATTATGATTTTCGTAGCTTAATGTTCTGATTGCAGAAGTCATGAGAATATCCTAGAGAGAGTATGTAATTATTAACTAATATTGAGTGTTACCGAGAAGTTTTTTAATTTCAACTTATTATTGAAAAGCTTTTTTATTGCCAGGTTATTTATTTAAAGTAAAAAGGGGAGCTAAACTCCCCTTTTATTATGGTACATATGGTTGTACAAATTTTAGTGTTTGCTTAGAATCTAAAGCTTACACCAGCATTGATACGTGTTGCCATTTCATATGCATACAATGGGAAACCGTCTGCAAAACCGCTACCATTTGTTTGCATAGCATTATTACCAAACTGCTCTGATGATTCACCCGTTAAGTTAACTACATCAAGTTTAAAGTCGATATGTTCATTCATATGATAAACAGCACCGACATCAACTGAGCCGAAACCATCGTGTAAGCGGTTACCGTAAGAACCTTCTTCACGAAGCATATATTCACTACGGTAGTTATAAGATACACGTACTGAGAAGTCATCATTTTCAAAGAAAGCTGAAGCATTGACAACATGGTCTGAACTATCACTTAAAAATGGGTTACCATCGCTAAATGTGCTTGATTTTGTGCTTGTGTCTGTGTAGGTATAGTTAGCCATAACACCAAAACCATTATCAAAGTCTTGTTGGTATTGAAGCTCAACACCTTGAACTTGACCTGCTTCGGCGTTTTCTTTCTCTTGGACATTCCAACCATAGGCTTCTTCATTTGGACGTAAGAAACCACCAAAGTCAATTTCAGAAGAAGGCGCATGGTATTCATTTATGCTAATAAAGTTAGCAACATCTTTCATAAAGAAAGTCGCACCAAGTAGTGAACTTGGGTTGAAGTACCACTCAATACCTAATTCAAATTGGTCAGCTAAAAACGGGTCTAAATCTACATTACCAACAATCCAAAATTGGTTGTCATGTAAATCATCATTTGCCCCTGTTGGACTTGGATTAACATACATGTCGTTATACTGAGGACGAGCAATAGTACGCGCTGCAGCAAAACGTACAATAACATCTTCAGCTACATCCATTGCCATATTGAAACTAGGTAATACTTCAGAATAACTACCATCAGTTGACTTTTTAACGCCACTTTCAAAATAAGTAGAAGTCGCATCAGTTGCTACATAACGAAGACCAAAGTTACCACGAATACCTTCGGTATTATAATTAGCCATTACATATAAAGCCGTGTTAGTTTCATCAACTTCTCTGTAAGAGCCTTCGTCTTCAGTTTCGCCAATAATACTCGCTTTAGCCCAATCTTTTAGTGCATTTGCATCAAATTTAGAAATTTGGTAGTTACCGTCACCTACATCAACAGTACCTACTCTGATACCATCTGTAGAGATTCTATTATCAAAACCTTCTACTTGATCAAAGAACATTTGACGTGAAGTGGTGTTATGGTCACCGTAACGAACACCCGTTTTAATGCTAGTAATAAGACCTTCTAATGCGTATTCAAAATCTGCTTGGAAGTAAGTTTCTTCATCAGTTTTTGGTGTTTTGTTGAATGTTGAGCCAGTTCCCATTAATAATGAACCAGGGTCATAATCAGCCATTGATTGGCCAGCAATACCATTTGGTAAATCCCAAGTTTGCTTGCCATTAGTAAAATCATAAGAACCACCAACAATAGGGGTATTTACACCATCATCAACAACCATTTCGAAATCAGTACCACCAGTAGAGGTCGTTTTACCGAATTGAACTGTTAAGGTGTACTCATCAGCTTCATAAGTCGTTTTTAAATCCAATACATCTGAATTCATGGTTGCTTCACGAGGACGAGCTTGATAGAAACCGCTTGCTAGAGAACCTTTAACTGCTACACCACGAGGATCAACACAATCGCCACCTAAACATTCTTCTGGCGTATTACCTGACCAAGAAGTATCGCCTTGTGTTAACCACAAAGCATAGTTAACGTTGTCTGCTTCCATTTGCATATCCATCGCATTTAAGACGAAAGATAAGTTTTCTGTTGGAGCCCACTCAAGCGCAGCAGTGAATGCTGAACGCTTACGATCTTGTTCAAAAGCAACAGGACCTGCACCCCATTCCCAGAAAGCTTCATTACCTTGGCGCTGTAACTGACGTTCTTGCATTACTGCAGAAACCATAATACCAAAGTTTTCTTCATCATTTTTCCAGCTATACATGCCAGAGAATTGTGGATCTGTTGATTCTGAATCATCAGAGTACTGTGCTTCAATTGATGCATAAGCAGTATTTGCATCTAATTGTAGTGGTGTACGTGTATTTACAATAACCGTACCACCAACACCGCCTTCAACAAGGTCAGCTTGAGAAGATTTGTATACTTCTAAATCGCCAACAATTTCTGAGGGTAATAATTCATAGTTAAAACTACGTTTTGCTGGCTCAAGTACGAACCAACCAGTAGAAGCAACATTTTGACCATTTAACGTTGTTTTAGTGAATTCTGCACCAGCACCACGAATTGATACTGAAGAGCCTTCGCCAAATTGACGTTGAATAGTAACACCTGGGATACGTGCTAATGATTCTGCAACGTTTTTGTCAGGGAATTTACCGATATCTTCCGAACTAATAACATCTACTACGCTATCTGAAAAGCGCTTAGCATTAACGTTAGCTTTAAGGCTACCACGTAAACCTGTAACCTGAATGACTTCAATTTCTTTATCTGCAGCTTCTTCGGCAGCCATAACCATAGGTGCAGTACCACCGGCTAGGATTAAAGCGATTGAACTCGCTAATGCGCCTTTTTTAAATATTTTAGATGACATCGACTTTCCCTTACACACGTTTGTTTTTTAAAAATGTATTTTTCATACAATAATAATAATATTTTATTCTGGTTTTACGACAGCGCTGTCATAATTTAATGACAACGCTGTCATAAGACAAGTAAAACCATAACGCTTATTTTTTCATTTGGCTAGAGTAAATTAGAAAATAATTACATTTATTATTCAGTAAATTTGATAAGCCACTAAAATAAAAGGCTTTTTATTTTTATGGTTATTAATAAAAAATAGTCAGTTTTTCTCTTTTTAGTACAATAAAGGGGCTATAAATAGAAACTATAAGGTGAATTGCAATAAGAAAAAGGGATTTTTCCTAGAATTATGTGACATATTTATGAACTATGAAAACCTTCGTATGAATTAGTTTGTTATGAATAAAAAAAGGTAGGGGAACCTCACCTACCTTTCCTACCATTCATACCTTCGGATTATAAAATCAATAATTGAGATATTCTATACCCAAACCACTTCAAGCTGCTTGTTCAGGACTTCTGAAGTCGCTTGGATATAATTACTTTGTATAAGCTCTTGGCATGTTAGTTTCTTTTATATAACGATCACGCAAGGCATCTTGGCGAGACTGCGTAGAAACTTGCTTACCGTTAATCCACATTAAATCTACTTTGGTACTTAACTCTAAAGGGTCAGCACTCCATAAGACTAAATCAGCATTTTTTCCTACCGCAATACGACCTGAGTTAAGCTTGAAAACATCGGCTACATTAGCGGTAAGTGCTGAAAAAGCATCAGCTCTAGACAAACCATTAGCAACAGCAATTCCTGCATCAAAGCGTAATTGATTTAAGTTATGGCTTTCTCCTTTTGGCGCTAAAATAACTTTAACACCGACTTTTGCAAGTTTTGCCATATTAGCTAACGAAGCATGCAATGAATCAAAGCTGCTTGGTAGGTTTTCAATTGAGCTTAAAATAACAGGGACATTCGCCGCCGCTATTTCATCGGCAATAAGCACAGCATCACTAGCACTAACTAATACTAAATCAATACCGTACTTTTTCTTTAGCGCTAATAAAGCAAGTAAATCAGTTGCCCTGTCGGCATAGGCTAATAATGGTTTTTCTCCTGCTAACAATGCATTAATCACTTTCTCATCGCGCTTTGGCTCTTTAGCATCTTTCTGCTCTTTGCTCTTGTCGTTTTCTTTTTTGTCCGCTTTCTTCGTCAACGCTTTTTTAGCATCAGCAAGTTTATAATCTAGCTCTTGTAGCCTTTGTGCTCTAGACCCTTTACTTATCGAACCTAAGTAAACTAATACCGCATTTTGTTTTTCAATAATGCTAGTAAATTCGCCTGATAGATCAACCGCAAAAGTTTGACCTGCAAATAAGTCTTCACCACCATGGGGGGCAACTATATTACTGGTAATTCCACCTTTGCGAGTATAAGCAATTAATGTTGATTTAGGGTTAAACGCTAAGCTAGCATCAAAGGTTATATCTGCCTTTTTGTCTTTGCCATCACGCGTTCTTGATACCGCAGCAACTTCCACTAACCCTAAAGAATTCATGGTACCGATAAAGCCAGGCGTTAATATTCTCCCTTTGGCGTCAATGGTTTCATCTGCCTCAATATTTTTAGGAGTATTTTGATTTGAATATACCTCAGTAATTTGCCCTTGCTCAATAATGACGGTTGCTTGCTCTAAGATTCCTTGGCTTGCAACAGTATAAACAGTGGCGTTAGTAATCGCTGTGGTTTTAGCTTGTGCAACGCCGGTAATTAAAGCTACTGCAATAATAGATACTTTTACTAAAGAGCTTAAGGTGATATTTCGTTTATTTACTTGATTATGCTTGAACTGTTTCATTAGTTATCCCCTATTCTTGCCCTAAAAGAAAATCACTTTTCGCCTGATATTTCTCATCAAAACGATCATATACTTTCGCACCATCAACAAAAACTTGCTCGGCTTGTGCGTACACACTAAATGGGTTGGAATTCCATAACACTACATCTGCATTTTTTCCGACTTCCAAACTACCCGTTTTATCATTAATACCTAATGATTTAGCTGCATTAGCGGTGATCCATTTAATTGCATCTTCTTCTTTTAGGTTAAATCCATTATCGTTGGCACGATATAATACCTTGCCTGCTTCTTGATTCAATCGTTGAATGGTAGTGTTTGAATCAGAATGAACAATAGCGCATGAATTTTTAACTGCATCAACAATTGCTACATTTTCTTCAACCATATCAAAAGCTTCCATTTTAAAGCCCCACCAATCTGGCCACATTGCCACACAATTTTTATTTATCGCTAGCTGATCAGCAATTTTATATGCTTCTATACCATGATGAAAAGTTCCAGAGTGATAATTAAATTCTTTAGCGATATCTATCATCACAGCCATTTCTTCTGCTTTATAGCAGTGGTTATGAATTAAAATTTCACCGTCAAGCACACCCATTAAGGTATCTAATTCTAGATCTCTTATCGGCGGCTCTGGATTCTTTCCTGCTGCATAATCGCTTTCGTATTTATCCCATGCGCGTTTATATTCAGTTGCTTGTGCCCAAGCAGCCCTATAACCTGCAACATTTCCCATGCGCGTTGATGGGGTCTGCTTTCTTTTACCATAAACTCGTTTAGGATTTTCACCGCAAGCCATTTTTAAACCATAGGGAGCATCAATAAATTTCATTGCTTGCATTGTATGACCAGGTACATTTCTCAAGGTAACACCACGCCCACCAAATAAATTGGCTGAGCCGGGCAAAATTTGTAACGTTGTTATCCCACCTGCTCTAGCAGCTTGAAACCCTGGGTCTTGCGGCCAAATACTGTGTTCAGCCCATACTTCTGAAGTATTTGGTGACGTCATTTCATTTCCGTCAGAATGCGACTCAACGCTTGGACTTGGGTAAACACCAAGATGAGAGTGCACATCAATAATACCTGGAGTGATCCATTTTCCTTGTGCATCAATAATTTCTACATTTGTTGCAGTTAAACCAGTCCCTACTTGGTTAATTTTTCCATCAATAATAAGTACGTCAGCATTATTAAGCCGCTCGCCTGTACCCGTTAATACAGTGGCATTGGTAAATAAAGTATTTTGTTGTGGTAATGATTTATAAGTACTTGGAAAGGGATTTTTATTTATTGTAACTTTGGCATCTTGCTTTTCATTAGGTAAACAAGCCGTTAAAGTTAATGATACTGTGACCATAACTAAGCTTAGTTTAATAGGTGTTTTGTTCATTGGTATTCCTTGAGGTATTAACAAACTATTCTATTTCCTTTAATAAAGGTTTTTATCTTTATTTAATTGTGTTTTTATTTAATAGAACTTTTATTTAAAAAATCAGTTTAGATCTAAAAAGAATATTATGTTTCGACTTTAACGACAAGCGCTTAGTGAAGTAAGTCCCCCCTTTGTGAAAGAATTACGACCAGTGGTAGTAAATATGGGTTGATTTACAAAATACCAAGTCTATTAGACAACAACTCTATTTCGCCCTTGATCTTTAGCTTGATAGAGTGATTTATCGGCGTCAGCTATGAAGTCTTCAGCGCTAGAAAATGAATTATTTTGCCACTGACTAACACCAATGCTGACCGTAAATTTAATAACATTTTCCTCAATAACAATATCAAGCTGCTGAATTTTTTCTCTTAAACGCTCTGCAAATAGATAAGCATTTTGAGCATTAGTTTGTGGTAAAATAATGACGAATTCCTCTCCACCAATTCGTGCGACAACATCATCATTTCTCACTGCATCTTTACATGCTTTATAGAACATGATTAATGCTTCATCACCAACACCGTGCCCAAAACTGTCGTTTATATTTTTAAAGTAATCAATATCAAGCAACAATATAGACAAAGCACTTTTCTCATAATTAGCCCGTGAAATTTCTTCTCCTAAAACTTTGTTAAACTGATGGCGATTTACGGCCCCGGTTAATGCGTCAGTAAAAGCTAAAACCTTAAAATGTTCTTGTTGAGATTTTCTATATTCAATTTCCTTTTTTTGACTATCTACAACTGATTGAAATATGTCTATTTGTAATAACTTACGGCGCAGTTTTTCATAGGCGAGCTGTATTGCTCCAATTTCATCATTATTTACGGTAGTATTAAAATGTATATTTCGATGACCTCTAGCCATGCTATTTAACGCATCCGTAATGCCTCTTATAGGATTAATAATGCTAAAATTCAAAATAGAAGAAAGCAGTATCGCGGCAAACATAAACACAGATAACACCAACAAAGTAACTAAATAAATCATTCGGAGTCTTTGACTTTCAGCTGAAACTGTATTTTTGAAATTTATCGTTAAATTGTCTGTTAAAACTTTTAACTTATCAATTTTTCCCGACATTAAATCAAACCAATATTTACCTCTTTGGTCAGCATTATGACTATTCAAAATATGAGCAAAGTCTTGTTTAATAGTCTGCACATGCACTTTTTCATCACAAAAGTCTGAACATAATTTTTTTTGTTGATTGTTAGCTGAATAATGAAAGACTCGTAAGGCATTAAGTTGTTTACCTACCAACAAGCTAACATCCAAATGACTGTATATATCACTATTATTGCTTTGTACCATATTCATGCCAATGGCTCGAATTTGTCCCATATATTCTTTGAACACTAATATAGAGCTAATGGCTGAAATATGATTAGCTAACGTTGAGTTCATATCCACATGTGTTAAATTTTCAGATATCGATAATAATTGTTCAATCAAAGAGCTATATGCTTGATATGTTTGAAGGAAACTTACTGATTTGTTATCTAACTGTTGTCTATGAACTGCTAATTCGTTGAAGTTGCTACCAACTTGGTTAGAATAAAACTGGATGCTTTTTTGCACTGAAGGATCTATTTCATATTTTATCAATGCTAAAAACTTGGCGATAGCTTGATCGGTAGTTAGACGTTGTTTTAATAGCTGCTCAGTAAAATTTTGATAATTTGAGCTTGCTAAACCAGAGGAAAGTCCCCGTTCAGCTTGCAGTGAATGACTAATGTCATTCACTTGTATGATGACATTATTTAAACCTAACAATAGTGATATATTTTTATAATGCTGATAGTTATCTAATAAAACCACTAAACTCAGTAATAGCACACCCACAACAGGCACAAATGTTGTAATAAAAACCCGTTTACTCAGTTTAACCTTGTGGGAAAGAGTGATAGATAACTTAGCAAGCAAAGATTTATTTGATGAATTTGGCTGGCAATTGTTTAATTGATTAATAGTGGAATTAGATGATTTATGTAACGTAGGAACATAATCAAAATCTTCTTCCAAAATATGTTCAACAATCCAATGATGTAAGAAAGCAATTACTCTTTCGCTGAAAATTAAGTTATCTTCTATTAGCCACTGTTGCTTAAGCACAGGTAATTGTTCAGCAAACTTTTGATGACTTGCTTTATGGTTAGCAATATCTTTATAACCCGCTTTTTCTAATAGCGCTTCTTCTCTCGCAAAATGTAATAGAACATACTCTTCAAGCTCTGAAAAAATTTCATCAATAACTTGTTTTGATATTTTTTCACCGTGAGTTGAGGTTAATTTAGCGAGTATGGCGATGATCTGTTTATGATCTTCGTCAATGGCATCAATGCCAACACTCATCCCTTCATTCCAAATTAATTTACTCATTTGATTACCTGACTATGCAAGACACTTATTGATTATAGAATAGGTACAAATGTTCTAAAACAATTATTGAAGAAAGTTCAAATAAACACCGATAAGATCAAACGCTTGATTTTTTTGTATCTAAATAGAAGCAGTGCTATCGCAACCACAAAATAAAATAATGGCGAAGTTAACTCAGATTTTACCGACCAATAAAAATGAATAGTGGCAAGGAGAACAATTAGATAATTAAAGTTGTGCAAACTTTGCCATGATTTACCCATTTTTCGTTTTAGCTTATTGATAGAGGTAATAGCCAAAGCTGTCAGCAGAAAAAAAGCTATCATACCGACAGTTATATATGGGCGTTTAATCACTTCGCTGATAAATAATGAGCCATCAAATTGAACTTCAAAGGCAAGAAAGTTAAATAAATGAAATAACGCATAAGTATAGGCATAAAGCCCTAAAACTCGTCTAGTTTTGAGTAAGTAACCTTGCTTAATTATTTTTGCTATTGGGGTGACACTTAAGGTTAATAACAATAAATTAAGTGCACCTATACCCGTAAAGTGAATAACTGTTTCAACCGGATCTGCACCTATTTCATCATTAAAGGCTAAAAAATATAAATTCATTAAGGGTAACAAAGCGCCCGCATGAATAAGCACCTTTAACAAAAAAACTTTGGTATCACTCTTCATAATAGTTATATTTTAGCAAACTCTTCGGTACTTATTAGTAATGTTTTGATAAGTCCATACCTCGATATAAATCAGCTACTTCTTCGCCATAGCCGTTAAAAGGCAATGTAGGAATACGATTTCGCGCAAACAAACCACCGGTAGTTATATGACGTTCACTGGCTTGGCTCCACCTTGGATGATCATGACTGGGATTAACATTAGCGTAAAATCCATATTCTTTTGGCGCTAATTTGTTCCATGTAGTGGGTGGCTGATGCTCTAACAATTTAATACCGACAATAGATTTAATGCTTTTAAAACCATATTTCCACGGCACAACCAAACGTATTGGAGCCCCATTTTGTGGTGGCAGTGTTTTTCCGTATAAACCAACGCTCATTAACGTTAATGGGTTCATCGCTTCATCTATCCGTAAGCCTTCCACATAGGGATATTTAATACCTCCTCCTAAACGTCTGCTTTCTTGTCCAGGCATTTGTTTGGGATCATACAAAGTTTCAAAAACCACATATTTTGCTCGAGAGTTTGGTGCAACTTTTTTCAGCAAACTTGCCAAGGAGAAACCTATCCAAGGGATAACCATTGACCAAGCTTCAACACAGCGCAAGCGATAAATACGCTCTTCTAATGGGAACATTTTAGTTAAGTCATCATAATCTAGCGTCATTGGGTGATCACACTCACCTGATACTTTTAATTGCCAAGGGTCAACGACAAAACCTTGTGCTAATTCTATCGGTTGATCTTTTTTGGAGCCAAATTCATAAAAATTATTGTGTGAAATAACTTTTTGTTCAGGCGTTTTCAATAATGCTTGATTTAACGTGTCTTTCTTGTACTTAAGTGGCTTGGTTTGAAAGGTTGGTTCATCATCGTTATCAAAAAATCCAGCTTTGGCATTTTGTGCAATTACTGAACTCATTAGCGCTCCCGCGCCTAAGAATCCCATTTGTTTCAATAAACTGCGGCGTTCATGATAAATTGATTCTTGGGTAACGCTAGAATCTTCAAGGTGATTTTTTGAAGGGATTTTAATTAACATATCAGCATCTAACAACTTAACTTACAAGCAAAAGTACTTGAGCTATTAGACACTGAAAGAGAAAGAATAATTTCAGCTTAATGAATTATTTTTAAGGTAAACTAAATAAATTGAGTTTGATAATCGAACAATTATGCTGCTTTTACTAACTGTTGCATGTGTGCAACAACTACGCTTGACTCATAAAGCCATTCTACTTGCCCATCAGCTTGTTCAATACGTAAGCAAGGTACAGTACGCTTACCACCTTCACGAATAAGCTCTTCACGGTAGTCATTCTTTTGGTTGATATTACGTAACTCTATATTCAAACCTTCACGCTTCATTGTGCGACGTACCTTTACACAAAAAGGGCAACTAGGTAATTGGTACAAGCTTAAGTTTTGAGTTTTTACATCTACTTTTTGCTGCTCTTCAAGCGTTCTTTTTGGGGACTTTGGTGAAAAAATAAAGTTAATTAATAAAATTAGGCGACCTATTGGCCAACGTATAAGTGTCATAATCATAGCGTTTACTTCTGTATTAGTTTATATTTTAGTAATGTATTAATTGGTAAAAACCAAATTTGGCCGCGAAGTTTAGCATAGTTTGGATTTCTTCGCTTATACCCATTTATTAGATGCTATCATCATATTCAGAAAGCTTATTAAATTTGATCATTGAACGTAACTCTTCTATATATTCTTCGCCACGTTCAGAGTACTTAATTAACCCCGCCGCTAGAGCATCACCTGTTACCGGCTGTTTTTCTTTGCGAAGTTGAGTGCGAATATCACGCAATGACTGATAAGCTGGATGGCTGTTCAAATTCTGCATATAGCTTTCAAGAGACTCTTGAGGTGAGTCAAAAGCAGCGACTTCATGAGCTTTGTCTGAATCTCTTTGCTTAGGCACCAGACCACAACCGTGTTCAAAACACCACTGACCAAAATAATTATTACCTAACTTGGCGAACCTTGATGTCCCCCAAGCACTTTCATTGGCAGCTTGAGCCAAGACAAGTGATGGTGGTAGCACATCAACGTTTACTAACAACTTTTCCCAAGAAGCATCGTCATCAATGCTAAAGTTTTTTACTCGGTATTGAGCAGCCAAGTCACCTATTGTGCGTGAGTCCCACCAACCTATATCATTTCTACTTTTGTTCCATGTTAGCAGTTTATCTCTAGTACGCGTTATTTCTTGGTTTTTTTCATCAATCAGCGGTGAAAAATAATTGAAGAATTTAGTTTTTCTCTCAGCTCCAGCAGCATATTTTTCAAAATCAGGTGCGCTTGGCCAAAATGAAAAAATCACAATAAATAGGGTAACGAATACAGCTAAAATAACTGATAGCTTTTTGCTCATAAAGTAGTTGCTCATAGATTTCCTTTCGATGGTACTGTTTTAGGGACGTTTGTTTTTAGGCACATAATTCAAAATAGAGACAGGCACCACTTTTTTAACGTCAAAACCGTCAATTTCTTTTCGCTCAATAACATGACCTAAACGACTTTCAATAGCACATAAATTTCTAAAATTGTCTTTTGAAACAAAAGATACCGCTTCTCCAGTGGCTCCTGCACGGCCAGTTCGCCCAATTCTATGAATATAATCATCTACTTGATCAGGTAAGTCATAATTTACCACTCGCTCAAGAGCGCCAATATCAAGACCACGAGCTGCTATTCCTGTTGCTACTAAAAAGTTAATGTTGCCCGCTTTAAAGTCGTTCAATATTTGCTCGCGAACGGCTTGAGTTCTACCACCATGGATAGATTCTGCCTTTATGCCACGCTTTTCTAATTGACTGACTAATTTGGCTGCGCCATGTTTTGTTTCAATAAAAATAAGCGCCTGTTGCCACTGCAAATCTTTAATCAAATGACTTAATAATGAAGATTTATTTCCTTTATCAGTTGTCACCAACCATTGATCTATTTTTGGTTTTGACGCACTGTTTTGGGCAATAGATATTTCTACAGGGTTACTAATCGCTCTTTTAGCTAATGAACGTACTTCATCCGAAATAGTGGCAGAAAATAATAAGTTTTGTCGTTGCTTAGGCAAGCGCTCAATGATTTTATTAATATCATCAATAAACCCCATATCAAGCATTCTGTCAGCTTCATCTAATACTAACACTTCAAGTTCGTCAAAATGCAAAACACGCTGATGAGCCATATCTAGCAATCTACCGGGAGTTGCCACAATAATATCAACACCCCAGATCAAACGTTGCTTATGAGGCGCAGCATCAACGCCACCATACATTGCCATAGAGCTAAGGTTTAAATATTTAGCGTATTGACTAATACTAGATTCAACCTGAATCGCCAACTCACGAGTGGGAGTAAGAATTAAAGCACGAATCCGTTTACCACGTAGCTTACGATCCGTGTTTAACATTTCTAATATTGGTAAAACAAAACTCGCTGTTTTACCTGTGCCCGTTTGCGCGGCAGCAATGAGGTCTTTACCTGATAAAACAACAGGTATTGCTTTCTTTTGAATAGCGGATGGCTCGGTGTAAGCTAAATCAGCGACCGCCTTTACAATAAGGTCAGATAATCCAAGTTTTGAAAATGACATGTGCGTCTCGGGAAAATAAGAAGTTAGAAGCTACTCCAATAACAAAAATAGCTTATGAAAAAGCGATAAACAGACTACTGTTGAGACTGTATTTTCAAACCTTTTAAAAAAGTAGAAAGTACGTCATCACTACATTCTCGGTAGTGTTTATTACTAACATTTCTAAAAAATGCACTTAACTCATATTTACCTAAACTCAAATCGGCAAGTTCAAGAATAGAGATCACCTCATCTGCTTTTAACGCCAATGCTATTTTTAATTTATTAAAGATTGCATTGTTGCTAAGTTCTTCTTCTGCTTGGCGCTCGGGACCATCTTTCTTGCCTCTTTTATCAATGATTAATCCGTTCAAAAAGCTAGCTAATTGAACATCTGTTATTTCTTGATAAGCACTTTCATCTTTTTCTTTAAAAAAATCAGATAACTGTTCTGCAGTAATTGAGCATTGGCCTAACTCAAACACAATAAGTATTTTTTCATCATTAAAGTTTAAAATGGTACTGATTCTACGAAGAAGGTCATTATTTATCATTAAATTGCCTAGTGCCTGTATAATATAAAATGGGGAAATAGTGAAAGTGCTTATAGTATACCAGTCTATAAGCGCTATCACATTCACAAAATAGGCAATTTTATATTAGTAAATATAACTAATGTATAGCTATGCTTTTTCTAAGGCTTGCTCAATATCAGCAATAATGTCATCAACATGCTCAATACCAACAGAAATTCTTACTAAGTCTTCAGGAACACCAGCAGATTTAAGTTCTTCTGGATTTAGTTGCCTATGGGTTGTTGAAGCAGGATGACACGCGAGTGATTTTGCATCGCCTATATTCACTAAACGTAAAATCATGTTGAGGGCATCAATAAACCTTCCTCCTGCCTCGCTACCACCTTTTATACCAAAACTTAATATGCCCGAAGCTTGGCCATTAGTCATTTTCTGGCAAAGTGCATTATAAGGACTATCAGGCAGGGCAGCATAATTGACCCAGTTTACTTTTTCATGTGCATTAAGGTAATGAGCTACTTTTAAAGCATTGTCACAGTGACGTTCCATGCGCAAACATAACGTTTCTAATCCCTGCATAATCAAAAATGAGCTGTGTGGCGATAATGCCGCACCGGTATTTCTAAGCGGTACCACGCGACAACGACCAATATAAGCTGCAGCACCTAAAGCTTCGGTATAAACAACATCATGATAAGAGGGATCTGGCTCATTTAGCATTGGAAATCTATTTTTGTTTCCAACCCAATCAAACTTTCCTGAATCGACTATCATTCCACCAATAGTAGTACCATGACCGCCAATGTATTTAGTTAAAGAATGAACAATAATATCCGCACCATGTTCAAAAGGACGACACAAGGCTGGGCTAGCAACGGTATTATCGACAATTAATGGCACTCCATGTTTGTGAGCTATTTTGGCTAACCCTTCCAGATCAACTACATTACCTGCCGGGTTGCCAATAGACTCACAAAATACGGCTTTGGTATTCTCATCAATTAATTGATCAAATGTGGCTAAATCATCCCCAGAAGCAAACTTTACTTCTACACCTTGTCTTGGCAATGTGTGTGCAAATAAATTATAAGTACCGCCATAAAGCTGACTTGTACTAACAATATTGTCACCTACTGAAGTAATTGCTTGAATGGCATAGGTGATTGCCGCCATTCCAGAAGCAACGGCTAGACCAGCAAGACCACCTTCCATTTCTGAAACTCTTTGTTCTAAAACGTCGGTAGTTGGATTCATGATCCGAGTATATATATTACCAGGAACTTTTAGATCGAATAAATCTGCACCATGCTGTGTACTATCAAAAGTATAAGAGGTTGTTTGATAAATAGGTGTTGTTGCAGCTTTAGTTGTGGCTTCAGAATCGTATCCGTGGTGCAAGGCGAGAGAGGCAAGTTTCATAAAAGGTCCTAATAGAGGTTAATGTAGCTGACATTAATTTATCTTAATGTTTGGAAAGTTTAAATGAAAACATACTACAAAAACCCATTAACATACTCATGATCAACATATTCAAATTTTAGATTTAAATATGTTTGGCAAAAGTGAATTAATCACCCTAAGATAATTACTTCATCATGATCTAGCCATAAAGGATACTTTGTCATTACTTTTGAAAACATAGGGCTTTGCAGATAATTATTCAACCATTGTCGAAGCTTAGGGTAAGGAGATTGTAAGTACCATTGGCGCTCTACTCTAGCAAATTGCCTTATAAAAGGTAACAGCGCGATATCAGCTAAGCTTTCCTTGTCTGAGATGATAAACGAATGCTGACTTAACCGCTCTTCTATGCCTTGTAGATGTTCTTCACAGGCTTGTCTGTACTCAAACAGATTATCTTCATGGTAACGTTTTGCGCATTTATATTTTTCTAAATCCTCTTTAAATTCATTATCAAAAGTAGCTATTAAACTAAGCATATTCGGTATTGTATTAGTATCAGAACTTTCTTGCTTATTATGTAAAAGATCATCTGGATCGCTCTTATCCAATACCCACAACATTATATCTAAACTTTCATCAATAACCTTCGACGGCTTTCCCTCTTGCTCAAGCACTAAAATAGGCACAGTGCCTTTAGGTGATGCTGCAATCATTTCTTCAGGTTTATTACTTAAAACGACATCACGCAATTCAATTTGTAGTTTTGATTTAAATATCGCTAACCTTGCTCGCATGGCATAAGGACAATTTCTTAGTGAATAGAGTATGGGTAAGTTATTTATTTTATCTGTGAACATGGTAAACACTATAATCTATAGTTTTAATAGGTGTTAACTACTTTACTAGGAATAAAACAGTTTAACGATATTCATTGATAAAACCTAACATCAGCGATAATTAGGCAATATTCCTTCAATACAGTTGAACGAGTTTAATAAACCTCTAATCCGCTCTGAAAGTACACTCGTTTTTAGCTGAGGTACTCGTGTAAGGTCAACTAAGTAGTTTTCATTTCGCCACGTTTTTTCAAACTCAGCAGCATTCAATAACTTATGAAGCCCTCGGGTATTTGCCGAGATCTTTGCAATAACTTTAACATCATTTTTCTGACTAAACCTTGCTACACCTAAATATGTAAAGTGCTCATCTACATGTCGATCACTTAAACGAATGAGCTCAGCCATTAATTGATAACTTAATGCATTGAAAGTCAATTTGTCTAAAACTAATACCAGCAATGAATGGCGCTTTAATTCAGGTAACGTTGTTGAGGGGTCCACTAATACTTCAACTTCAACTAACCAGTATTTTTCATATCTGTTTTCAATATTAAGTAGGTGAAAAGAAGCATGGTCATAACGAATGTTGTCTAGTTCACTTTGAAGCTGCGACCACGACTTTTCTTCATCTATTTTTTCAAGTTGTGCCTTACTATTGGTTAGCATGCTCAAATCATGATGGCTATTAAATGGCGTTGTTATTTTGTTCATATTGCTTAGTCGAAATAATTCTCTCACCTCATGTTCTCTTGCCTTTTTAATCGCAAGAAAAACCGTCTGAACTATTTCAGCACTAGGCAATTGTGGTTCAATTCGCCATTTTCTGCCATAAACTATTTTGAACGCATCATCTTGCTCGCAACAGCTATAATTATCGGCGCCAATAATGCCAATTTGTATCGTTATACCTTGATCATCTTGAGAAACAAAAATGGGATACCTGTCGCAATATTCCAACTTTAAAATAAGTTCTTCAACACTGGTCAGGGTATGTTGATATTTAAGATAATGCTGAGGTATACAAGCTCTACCGTCTTCTAGTAGCGCTTGGGGTGCATTTTCATCGGCAATTTCACCACTCAATAGTTGAACTTTTTTCATAATAACAGCGAATTATGACATATCTGTTGCTAACGTATCTGTCAGTAAAGGCCTAACAAGTTTGCCACTTTCAACTCGCTTTTTGAGCGCTTGTAAAGTTTCAGGCAAACCCGCTTCAAGCTTTCTTCGCATAACCAATTTATGCAATAACTTTCCTACCAAACTAAACCTTAACTCATAACCAAATTCTACCGTTATTATGGTTTTATTAGCTGTACTTTCTGTTAAGATCCAGCGACTTAAACCTTTTGTTAATGGACCTAAATCTGAAATAGTATAAGTAAAACCTTCCTTTTCTTGCCACTGAGTTATCACTTCATCTATAGATCCAAAACCTTCTATTTTACAGTGTCTTCCTGCCCCAACTTGATTGTTTTTTTCATCTAAACCATTAGAATGCGTTACCGTTGGCGCCCAAGTATATACATCATTAAAATCAGCCAACACTTGCCAAACTTTATTTAGTGGTGCATTTATGGTTACTTGTTTTTCAATTAAATATGATTTACCTAAACTGTTACCTTTCATCTTACTCTCCATTGTTTATAAATAGTTATGTACTTTTAGCTGCACATAGTTTGTATAGAGCATCTTAAAACGTATTACACAAGCGAGTAAATAATCTAAAATGCACCTAACTGTTGCATAAATGCACCACTTAATTAACACTGTGTCTAATTATAATATCCTTTAGCCATAAATATTGAGTAAGCACTATGTTAAATTGGGATGATTTAAAGTTTTTCTTAGCCGTATGTAAAGCTGGTTCGGTAAGAGCCGCGGCAACTCATCTAGGTGTTAATCACACCACAGTATCAAGACGAATAAATAGCTTTGAACTAGCTTTAGGTCAGCGTCTATTTGAGCGAAGCTCAAAAGGTTATATCAAAACTAAACTTGCTGAAGAAATTTATAATGAGGCTTCTTACTTAGAAGAAAGACTAAGCTCGGTAGAGCGTAAGATCATTGGAAAAGATGAAGAGCTTTCAGGAGATATAAGAGTCACTATGCCCGATCTATTAGGCTCAGGTTTGTTAATGCCTGCTTTCGCTAACTTTTGTAAACTGTATGCCAATATAGACATTGAAATACTGGACTCAATTAAAGAATTAAACTTGGCTAACCGTGAAGCTGACGTTGCTTTTAGAATAGTAAAAAAGCCACCTGAATATCTTATTGGTCGTAAGGTTGCTGTTATTCACAGAGCTTGTTATATCAGTAAAAAATTTGCCCATAAACTTAACGACTCAACATGGCTAGCGCAGCAAAATTGGATAGGCTGGACAGATAGATTACGACGACCAATTGGGGTGATCGCTAAAGAGTATCCAAGATTTGCTTCAAAACATAAAATATCAAATTCTCTTTTGCAATTAGAAGCATGTAAACAAGGCATGGGAGTTTCGATTTTACCTTGTTTTAAAGGAGATATTGATCCAGACATTGTCCGTGTGCCACCGTACATTTCTGAAGGTAAATATGACTTGTGGATTTTAAGCCATCCTGACATGCGTAAAAACAGCAAAATTCAAACGTTTGTACGCTTTATGACTGAATATTTGGCTAGCCAAAAAGAACTAATTGAGGGAAAATTGTATATCAATCGCTAAAACAATCATATCACTCCCTAATAATACCCCTAATTAAGTGGCTAAATTAACTATTCCACCCTATTAGTATTTAACAAGAATATATACCATGCATTCAAAAATACAGCTTAGCAAAGAAGACCTTAGAATCAACAAGCCAACTCGAGATGAATACTTGCATAAGTCCAAAATCCCTTTGGTGGTGGTATTAGATAATGTCACTAATAGCTACAATATTGGTGCCTTTATTCGTTTGGCTGATGCTTTTTCTATCGAAAAAATCATCATCTGTGGCGCGCTAACTATTTCAGATAAGAAGTTAAAAAAAGCTTCAAGAAATGAAGCTAAATGGGTTTGTATAGAGTATAGCGATAGCACTACTTCAAGCATACAAACTTTATTAGATAAAGGGTATACAGTTTTTAGTGTTGAGCTATGCCATGAGTCTGTTGATTATAATGATGTTACTTACCCATCCCCCTGTGTATTAGTATTAGGCAATGAGCGCAAGGGAGTGAGTGAAGCTGCATTGCAATTAAGTCATCAACAAATACACATTCCTATGTTTGGCATGGGTAACTCTTTGAATGTTTCAACCGCTGGCGCTATTGTCTTAGCCGAATGTGCTAATCAAATTAGAAAAATAGCGACCAGCCTAACGTAAGATCAAAATAGTGCTGGAATAATATTTCTCTAAACCTTGCATTTAATAAGTTGTAATCTAGACTTGTTGTATAAAAATCACCCATCACAATAAAGTTCACATCAGAATAGGGATATTAAATAATGAGAAAATTGATTTTTTGCTTTGACGGTACATGCAATTCACCAGAAGATTCAGATGACTATTTTGAAGATTCAAGTATAAGTAACATTCTAAAACTTCATGCTTTTTTCGGTGGTTCTCTTGCTCCTAATAATGAAGTTAATCCTAATACTCCAGATCAGCTTAGTTTTTATTATAGCGGAGTGGGTACACGTGGAAATTGGTTAAAAAGAAAGTTCAATGCTATGTTCGCTCCGCCATATGGCGATATGGACGATATTTTAGATGAAGCGGGAAATGATTTGAAAAAGTGTAAATTTCAAGAAGATGATGAAATTTTCATATTTGGCTTTAGTCGGGGAGCTGCCATTGCAAGAATGTTTGCGTCAAATATTGAAGCACCGATGAAAGTAACATTCTTGGGGGTTTTCGACACTGTAGCTGCTACTCGAGGTTCTTTAGATTTAAACCCTGATAGTTTTCCTGCCAGCGGTATTGTTTTTGAAAATGGCACCATAGGTAAACATATTGACAGTGCTTTACATCTGCTTTCATTAGACGAAAAGCGAATACTTTTTCAGCCAACACTATTTAATGCCGACGAACGAGTACAAGAGATTTGGTTTTCAGGTGTACATTCAGATATTGGAGGTGGGTACTGGTTTGATGGTTTATCCGATATTACATTGCAGTTCATGTTAGATAAGGTTAAAAAAGAATTTGGTTTGAAGATAATAGATGTAAATAAGATTGATTTTAAACGATTGAAAATCAAAGGTGCGCAAGATGCTATATGCAAGGATGATCTAAATATATTAGCGTTACCCAAAGGAAAAATGCATACCCAAATTAGAACAAACACTAATGCAAAAACATTATCGCCGCGCCTACCAAGAATAAATATTGATGACTCAATTTCTAACAGAGCCCCAATTATTCACCACACGGTAGTTGAACGGTTTAAGGCATTACCTGAATATCGACCCTATGCATTGAGAGATATTACATATCAGGTTTTAGATAGAGATGGGATGCTCGAAACTGAGCGGAAAGGAATAAGTGATCTTTGAAGTGAAAAATAAGAGCACATAAACGCTTTCAGGTTTATTCAACTTAGTACTATCTAAAGAAATGGAATGTAAAATACTGAACGTCAATTTCACAATGTTCAGCTAGATAAAACTTTTATAGATAAGTGCAGCGGAAAGAGTCGAATCGACCTGAGCTAAAACAACTAATTGAATATGCCGTAAAGGGGATGTCATTCATTGTCACTATATTAGCTGTATGGTTAGAAATACAGAAGATTTACGACGCCTAGTTAAGGAGTTTACCGAATAAGGTATAAGCCTTAAGTTTCACAAATAACATCTTAAATTCAATGGTGATAATAACCCGATGCAACATTTGCTATTTACAAAGCTTTAGCTGAAACCTAATGGCAAAAAAAAGCGTTCACCTGAAATCAAGTAAACGCATTATAAAAACATGAAACACTTAGGGGAATAAAAGTATTCACATAATAAGAACACCTATCGCGCTTAAAGTTCCCTACCCCATCAATAATAATTAAATTTAGACCGTTTCTGCCACAAATACGACATTAAGTTGTAGTGTGCGTACACTGATTTGGATTATATTTTGTATTGATAACGCCCAACATATGTTGTTCAGGTAGAGTTTTTTCGTAAGCAAAAAGTGCGACAGATTCTCCAGTGCATTTAATGGGTTTGTTAGACTGCATGTTGAACCGACATTGCTAGTTTTTCAATGCCGTGTGATGGGGTCCACCTTTTAAATTCAACAAAACCATGCTTCTTGTACAAATTAATTGCTGGCTTATTTACAACAGCGGTTTCTACTATTGCATCTGTAAAGTCAAATGCTTCTAGAACGTGTTTTATCAATTTGTCTGCGATACCTTTCCTAAAATACTTTGGGTCGACAGTTAAACTATTAATGTCTAGGTGCTTTTCTTCGAATATTATTTCAATGATTGCAGCGAGACAACTATCTTCACAGAAACCATAAAATTCAGTTTTTGAATTAACTATGTCTTTAACACTTCTTAATAGTGGAGGAAAATCAAGAACACCAATCAGCTGAGCTTCAACTTTATAAGAGTTTTGGAAAATAGTATAAATTCGATTGGCAACTTCTTCATTCGAATTTTCAAGTTTTATTATCATATTACTCCTTGCCTTTATTTGATTCAATTAAACAACTTATTGTGCTTATTTATACACATCTGGTTGATGTAATTCCATAAATAAATCTGGAGAACCTAATGTTTTAAACCAAATTAAGCAACTAAATATAGTTACTATAATGTTGGCTCGTGTGAATCAGCCACAGTGTTTTTTCTGTTTGAATGTTTATTATTACCACTGGTTTAAGATAACAGAGTTACTAAACAGGCCAAAAAAATCGTTGTTTTTCTTTTTTAATTGCACCTAATTTTAGATAAAACTCAATGGCGGATAAATTGTCTTTTGGTGTTTGCCATTGAATGCTATTAATCATATTTTCTTTTGCAAAAACATTCAGTTTTTGCATTAACTTCAAACCGATTCCCTGCCCTCTAGTTTGTTCGGTTAAATGCAAACAGTCATATTTTACAGAAAATATATCTTAAAACTCCACTGAAACTAAAAAGATCTTCTTTACTTCTAGATTGAGTAGAATATTGCAGATTTATAGTAATCTAGTGTCAAATAATGAGTATTGCATGCCATAGCAAAATGGATGCATTGAGGTTAGGTTATTCAAAAGCCTACAATAAATTTTGTTAGCTTTTTTATTTTCTCTTTAACAGCTAGTTTGCACTTGTATTATAATGGCTACAAACAAGCCAATTGCACGATACGTTAATAAAGTGTAGAAAGGCTTATCAGCTTGATGTTAATAAAGTGTTATTATAAATTACGTTAAGAGGTTATTTAAAAGGATAGGATAGCTTAAAATTATAATAAAAAATGAACGCCAAGTAGGAATAACATTTGCAAATACCTATTAGAAAATCAATATTAGTCTTAACTGCCATTGTAACCTTTATTCCTTACCATTTTATTGCTAGCTGGTTATCAATTTCACCAGAGATCGCTTCAAACTTTGCCTTATCCAGTTTGCAAATTTTCAGTAGTATACTTTTATTTTTTTGTTTTAAAAAAAGTACCTCGCGCTCATTTAAACTGTTTTGGCAATATCTGCTTTTAGCGATGCTAGCGGTCATAGCAAGTAAATTATTAAACAGCACACCAACAACTATCAGCCAGCATCTGTATCACGACTTTGCTTCACTCTTTATTTATTTCTTTATTTTATTGGCAATAGAGACCAATCCTCATTTAAGTGATGTGCCACTTAATAAATATATTAGTGGCCGAGTACCTGCTATATTTTTCACCCTAATTTGTTTTTGCTATTTTATTCTTTTACCTGCTGAATTTTCAGGTGAAATATATCAAACAGCCAAGCCTTCCTTATTATTTCACCTATTAATAAATACCCTGATTATTGCTAGATTGATGCTGTGCTTACTTAGTTGTAAAGATAATTTCTGGCGTTACACTTTTGCACTACTCTCATGGAGCGCAGGTTTTTTACTAATAGGTAATATAAGCACTTTTATTCATAATGATTCAACATTAATTAATTCCAACAGCTACTATGTTCAGCTTATCCCTTTACTGCCTTATTTTTTACTCATACTCACCGCAAACATCACCTTAAAAGCAAGCAAGTTACCTACGGCTATAGAAAAAGAAGACAATCCAGAAATATATATTTTGCTCCTTATGCTTATACCAACAGCAATCCATTTATATGGCTATGAACAAAAACTGTTTTATAGTGTTAATTCATATCTACAGTCTATTATTATTCTCTTTTGGTTATTTGTTGGTTCTATACTGCTTTCAAGCATCGCAATTAACCGTCGTAGTCAAACTAAAAAGCTCAAGAAAAATCTACTCGCAGAACAAAATCTACATCAACAACTCAATAACCTAAATGATGAATTAACCGATGCGCTGATTAACAGTGAAGATAAAGCGATAGTCAGCGCCTCAAATAATGCCATATTAACTACTTCTATCACGGGTGAGATATTATCTGCCAACCCCGCGGCCGTGCAGATGTTCCAAAGCCTTGAGCAAGAGTTAAAAGGTATATCTGTTAGCACCCTTTTTGCAGAAAAAGACGAAATGCACTTTTTTTTTGACTTTCAAAGCAATGTCTATTCATTACAGCGTAAAGATTTGGGCATATCGGTAGAATGTGTATCCCTTCGTTCAGATAGTACTGAGTTTCCAGCACAAGCAGAGTTACAGTGGGCGGATCGCGCTGAGCAGCCACTTATTGTTATAACTTTCATCAATTTATCAGCAAGAAAACATGCCGAAAGGCAAGCATTAGAATTAAAAGACAAGTTTATAGCTAACATTTCTCATGAGTTTAGAACACCGTTAACCATCATTAATGGCATCATTGATAGATATATAACTAAAACATCAGACGAACTAGAAAGTGAAGACTTTATTACCGCTAAGCGTAATGGCTTACGCTTAGTACGAATGGTTGAGCAACTGTTAGAGCTTTCACGCTTAAGCGACAACCCACAACTATCGCAAAGCACTTACCGATTAAAAACCCTAATGATGATGCCTGTTGATTCATTCTCTCGCTTAGCATCACAAAGTAATTTAACTTTTAGCAGCAATATTCCTGACGATTTATGGTTAGATTGCGATAGTCAAGCCTTTGAAAAAATCATATTTAATCTACTTGCTAACGCGATAAAGTACACACCAAAAGGTGGCTCTGTTCAAGTAAATGCATATGTTGAACAAGACACCATTATTTTAGACATTATCGACTCTGGTATAGGTATTAGTAAAGGTTCACAAGATAAAATTTTTGAACGTTTTCAACGAGCAGACGATGTAAAAAATCAAGCAACCTTTGGCGTTGGTATTGGTTTATCATTAGTCAATGAACTAGTTAAAGCTCACGGTTGGCGTATCAGCTTAGTTAGTGAACAAGGTCATGGCAGTAAGTTTAGCCTTTCAATGCCACTAGCATCAGCAAAGGATGTTGAGACAGAAATTGAAATTAGTGTCTCAGAAAATGAGGTTACTTCATTACTAACAGAGCAGCGTTCAGCAACAAGTAATCAAGCCAATCATTCACAGCAAGTAGTGTTAGTTATTGAAGATAATCTAGATATGCAAAGTCATATAAAACAAGTTATTGAGCAACAACATCACTGCATTCTTGCTGGTAGTGGTGAGCTTGGCCTGCAATTAGCGCAAGAATATATCCCCGACCTCATTGTCTGTGATTTAATGTTAACTGGCATTGATGGCTTTGAAGTATTAACACAGTTAAAGCAAGACGAAATGACAGCTCACATTCCTGTAATATTACTCACAGCAAGATCTGATCTTGAAAGCCGATTACAAGGCCTTAACCTCAATGCTGATGAATATTTAAGTAAACCTTTCAACCAACATGAACTATTAACTAGAATTCAAAGTTTAATCACTAACAGACAGCAGCTACAAAAGAGCTATTTACAAAAATTTACTAATGAGCAAAAAGCAGACCGAAAAACCACCAGTCAGAATAATTTGGCGAAACTAACACAAGAACCAAATGAGCAAAACAGCCTAGATGATAAGTTTTTACATAAACTCGAAGCGCTGATAGCCAAACATTATACTGAGCCCGAGCTAGATATATCATTACTAGCAAAAGAACTAGCTGTGAGTGAGAGACAATTGCAGCGAAAAATTAAAGTTATATTAGGTACTACGCCTAATAACTTCATCAAAGAATTTCGGTTAAAAAAGGCTCAAGAATTACTTATGAGCGGTTCACAAATTGGACGCATAGCTTTAGATGTAGGTTTTTCATCACAAACCTACTTTGGTCGTTGCTTTAAAGAAAACTTTAACTGCACACCAAAACAATACCAACAACGTATTGCACAGCAAGACTCAACTCCTAATTCATAGCCTATAATACAAGTTAACCTTGTTTTAATTTTACTAACTTACTTAACTCGCCAACATCTAGTTGCTGAATGACATCTAAATAGTTAAAGGGTTGAACCTTAGGGGCATAAAATCCCAACCAGCTCATTTTATTATTGCTAGCAACCTTTAATGCATGTTCAGTAATAACACTCACTTGATCCCAAGACAGCGCCATAGGCTGCTCAAAGTTAAAAGGATAAAATGAGTAAGCCATACCTGATTTAATATTATGACCTAAAACTTGTTCAAAGCGATCAGCTAAACGAGTGACAAGCTCACGAGCATTGTCATCTTTCTCGTAACCAATAATAATGAAAGTATCTTTAGCCCATCTAATAACTAAATCGTCACTATTTCGGCTATAAAGCAGCAAGTCCGTAAGGTCAACCAACTTGCTATTCGTTACTTGCTCAATATTATCTAGCCTTATCATAACAAGATATAAACGTGGCAATAAACTGCGTTGTACAGGCAAAATATTCTCATGAATTTGAGACATAAGTTGACTGGCTTGTTCAATATAAATATCTAAATAACGGCGGCTCTTAACGCCTGTCACTTTATCAACTGTGGCGGCATCTTCTAACTGCTGATTTGCCTGTTCAAGTTCAACATTCTTCAAATGAAACTCTTGTGTTTTTTCTTGAATCTGTTGCTTTAAATACGATTTTTGCTGCTGCTCAATCAATAGCTTTCGATTTAAAAAACGTGAATAAGCCAACAACAACAACGCAATCAATACAGCATAAAGCAAATACGCCCACCAAGTATTCCACGGAGCTGGCTTTACCGTAATATCAAGAGATAAACCAGGGTCACTCCAAATATTATCATTATTACCAGCAATAATTTGCAGCTGATAACTACCTGAAGGTAAGTTAGTATAAGTGGCTCGTCGTGACTTCCCTGCATCAATCCACTCTTCATCAAAACCTAATAGTCGATATTTATAACGAGTTGACTCAGGATCAGAGTAATTTAAGCCAACATATTCGAATGAAATTAATTGATCACTATAATCCAATGTTAAATCAGTTAACTTTGACAGGGTGGTTGTTAAGGGCATAGGTTCATTAAGTTTTAGAATATTGGTTAAATGAACCTGAGGTGCCGATTGATTATTGCTAACCTTTTCTGGATGAACACTGACAAAACCTTTAGCACTACCGAAATAAAGTGTACTGCCTTTGCCTTTAAAAACAGCTCCATGGTTATATTCTAGATCAACTAAACCATGGCTAATATCAAAGTGCTTGAAACTCTGATGCTTTGGTGAATACCTTGAAATACCTTTATTTGAACTAAACCAAATATTATCACTACTATCTTGATTAATAGCATATACAGTTTGGCTTTTCATACCATCTTTAATATCAAAATGCTGAAAAATAAAATTTTCTTTGACCATGTTTTTTTGAGTTAATAAGTTAAGGCCTGCGGTTTGAGTTCCAACCCAAAGATCACCCAGCTTATCTTGAAATATTATCCAAGCTAAATCACTACTTAAGCTTTCTGATACACTATCATCATGCTTTAAGTGGATAAAAGTTTCAGATGATGTATCTAAACGATTAACCCCGCCACCATAAGTTGCTAACCATATGTAACCTCTGCGATCTTCTATTATTTGCAAAATATGATTACTGCTTGGTCCTGAAGACGATAGTGACTTAGTCACGGTATATCGAGTAAAGCTGCCATCCTTATTTAATCGATTTAACCCTTGATGATAAGTTGAAACCCAAACATTTCCTTTGGCATCTTTAATAATATCGGTAACACTATTAGCTGAAATTGACTTTTCATTTTGGCTATCATGTTTATAACTTATAACTTCATTAGTATTTAAATTTATTTGATATAAGCCTGAAGACCTTGTTCCTACCCAAAGGTGGTGCCCTTCGCTATACAAAGTCATCACTCTAAGATTTTTAAAAACGTTATTAGACTTTAATTGAGAAACTTCATTATCATCTAAAGATAGTTGGTATACCCCTTTATTATACGAACCAAAAAAAACATTATTTTCATCTAGTTGTGTAAAGCTAGTAATTATACTATTGGCTACTTCTGGATACTTAGGCGAATTATATTGACTAAAAATAGTCATATTAGGATCCCATCGATTCACCCCTGAAAAAGTTCCAATCCACATCATGTGGTTAGCATCTTCAAAAAAGGTTAAAACAAAATCATTACTAAGACTATAGGGATTACTGGGGGAATGATTAAATCTCTTAAAATTATCGCTTTTATCATTATAAATCAAAAGCCCTTTATCCGTGGCAATCCACAACCTTTTGCTAGAATCTTGATATATAGCTTCAACGGTATTGCTAGAGATTGAAGTTTCATCATCTTTATCAAATTTATAATGAACAAATCGCCCATTGCTTGGTTGATACATCATCAGACCACTTTCAATAGTTCCAATCCAAATATTACCTTGCTCATCTTGAAATAATGCATTAATCAATTTATGAGTGGTGTTTTCAATACTTTCTTCAAAATGCTTGATAGATTTAACGAAGTTTCCCTGCAAGTTAAATACTGAAACTCCGCCACCATTTGTACCAACCCATACCTTGCCATCTGATGTTTCAAGCAAAGCTTTAACACCGTTATGTGAAAGGCTATTAGGATTTCCTAACTCTTGCACTATCTTCTGAATACGCCATTTACCATTGTTGCGAAAAATGATATTCAGTCCATTTTCTGTGCCAACCCAAATATTTCCCGCACTATCTTCTAATATCGCGTTAACATTATCATCACTAAGCATTAAATCTTTTGTTTTGGAAGTTATATGTCTAAAGTCTTTTGAATGCTCACGATAAATGTTAAGACCTCCTCCACGTGTAGCAACCCAAACTTGCTCTGTGCTATCAACTAATATTCGGCTGATGACTTCTGAACTTAATGAGTTTTCATTGCTTACATCATGATGGAAGCTTAAAAATTGATAACCATCATAACGATATAATCCAACCTGTGAGCCAAACCACATGAAGCCATCACTATCTTGTGCGATAGTCCGAACAAACTGATATGACATTGGGTTATTAACACCGAAAGGCTTTAAGAGATTCAGTTCTTGTGCGTTAGATGTAAAACACGCAAAAGCTAATAAAAAACAAGAAGCAAGATATTTCAAAACGGTATGAGCCATGAAGGTAATTTTAGAATGTATATAAAGTTTAGTGTACATGGAAAATATCAAAAAAAAGCCACTATATTCAATAGTGGCTTTTTTGAGGTTATTGTGGATCAACCCAATTGTTAACGCCTATTTTATCAATAGTGCTGAAATCCACATTGTTGGTCCAAATAAATGCATCCGTTTCAAAATTATTAGTCCAAATAAATGCATCAGTTTCAAAATTATTAGTCCAAATAAATGCATCGCTAGTCACATTATTTGTCCAAATAAAAGCGTCAACTTTAAAATTATTTGTCCAAATAAATGCATCAGTTGCTATATTATTCGTCCATATAAAAGCATCGGTTTCAACATTATTTGTCCAAATAAATGCATTACCATCAAGCGTATTTTTATCTAATCGCCAAACATATTTATCACCTAAACCTTCAACATAAAAATTACCATCGTTATCAATATTAGAAGGTCCGTAAAAATGACTATCACTACCTAAGTCTTGAGCAATGTCTAATGCTTGATTCGCACAAGCGGTAGCAGTGCTAGCTATGGCGTCTTCTGCATTAACCAAACCCGCGCCTTGCTGAAAGACGCTATAAGCAAGTTCACCACTATCGTTATATGCTGTATGAGCACTATCCATTAAGCGACACTTAACTTCATCTGGCGTTAGTGCAGGATCTTGCGTCAGCATCAAAGCGACAACACCTGAAACTACAGCAGCAGCCTGTGAAGTACCTGACATTTCAAAATATTTTCCGCCATCATGGAATTCAGGATGTTCAGCTACAATTTGAGTGTTATAAGCCATCAAACCAGCTAAGTGCCCACCCGGAGCAACAATTTCTGGTTTAACAAATCCTTCAATAGTTGGCCCTGCTGCACTAAAAGTAGCTAATTTGTCATCGTTTGAATCATATTCAGTATAATTATCCGTCATCGCTCCTACAGTAATAATATATGGGACATTCCCCGGCACACCAATAGTCATGGGGTCAGGGCCCTTATTACCTGCAGAGGCCACAACAACAATACCGGCTTGCCATGCTTTCATTACCGCCTTATTTAGTGGATCGTCCCAATAAAATGAACGAACTGGCCCACTAAAAGACATATTTAGCACCCGAAGATTAATTTGATCTTTAACCTGAAGTGCCCAATCAATACCACGAATAACGTCCGCGTAAGTCGCTTTGCCTTCGCTATCGAAGGCCTTAATTCCAACCAAAGAGGCATTCGGTGCAACGCCATAAACTTTACCGTACACGTCATAATCTGCATTCCCGGCAATACTCGCAACATGTGTGCCATGGCCACTTTCTTCGTTACTATAATTGCTGATAGCGTTATTTATAGCATCATAAGTTCCCCAGAATTTATCTTGTCCATATAAGTCAGTAGATAGCCCTAAACCTGTAGATGTTCCTTGTAATTGATCTAGGCCTGTATCCAAAAAGCCGATGGTTACACCATCGCCAAAATTGCGAGCGGCATGGGCAGAATCAGCATCAATATATTCTGGAACTGTAGATTTTGGCTGCCATTTACGTTTTCCCCAAGCTTTGCCTCCTGTCAATTCTACCGAATGGTTTTGTGAAACATTTACATCAAGACCATGCTGTAATTGAGAAAGCTGTGTTTGATTTAAATCAACAGCTACAGCATTAATAATGGCTAAGTCATGAGAAGGTACTACGTTGATCTCACGAATTTTTTCTTTTAATAACTGATAATTTGCAGAGCTAATAATATAAGACTGAACTTTACTATCAACATTGCTATTCAATGAAGTACTGACAAGCCAAGCTGATAAAGCAACAAAGCTTAACAATGAGAGTGATTTGATTATTAGTTTTACCGAGTTGTTCAACATTTTAATACCCCTATGCCCAATACATCTTTCAAAATACTTACATATTTTTTAAAACATCAGGGTGTCTTTGCTTACATTTTGTAGTGTCTATTTTCACTTAAACTCTAATTGTTAAAAATAAGTTAAAAAATCACATTATTAAGAAACATAAACTAATCACACCCTAACCACAATAACTTTTAGTGCTACCGTTTGAACATTTTAAAATGCTAAGTAGCTTAAACGAAAATATCCAGCTCATATATGAGCTGGATATCAAGTATTTGAAAGAAACCACATCAAATACTTAGGTCGTTCAAATTAGAAGCTTACCGTAACTTCACTTGAACAATTGCTAGTACCTTGGTCACAGACTTTATAAGTAAATGAACCGTAAGTTCTGAAGCTATCTGTATAAGCACCATCATTTGAAGTCGTAGTTTTTAAAGAGCCATTACGGAAAATATCAACGCTTGATGTTGAAGCGCCGCTCCAGCTTAAATCAACTTTGTTTTTACCCTTTGAACGATAACCGTTTGCATCAACTGTAATATCTCCAACAGGGGGAGGAGTTACACTGCCACCACAACCGTTTGTTGTTAAGTAATCACTAGCCGCTTTAGCTTTAACGATACCGTTACCAAAGTAAACATCATGTCCAACAGCACCGCTATCTTGCGCCGTTGCTTTAAGTGCATCACGAATTTCAGTACCTGTACAATCGTTATGGTTAGACCATATAAGTGCAGCCATACCTGAAACAGCAGGCGTTGCCATTGAAGTACCGCTCATGAAACCATAGTCGCTTGTACCAATTGCGATATCAGCCGTAGAAGCAGCTAATAATGCAGTTCTATCTTCAAACGCAGCGCCAACAGCAGGAATAGTCGTTGCGTTAGTATCACCTAATGTGCCGTACAACATGCCAGCTTCATTATTGATGATAATTGCGCCAACACCGCCTGAGTTTTCACAGTTTTGAACTTTATCGTGGAAAGAAATAACGCCACGATCAATCACACATACATTACCGTTAGCGCCAGAATCTGTCGCTTCAGCTGTGCCCATGTAATAAGTATTACCTGTCGCATTACCGGCATTTTCCATAGAAGATGAAGCAAATGCTTGTCCATCTGCAGTCATTGAAGCACTTGTAGCCATACCTGCAGGGTAAGTAGATAATGTATCAACACCACCAGCCGTCACTTCTACACAAATAGTTTCATCAGTCGTTGTTGTCTGTTTTTTGCCTCTACCCGTAGTTACTGTACAGCTAGGGAACTGTGAAAAATCAGCGATATTGTTATTATTGTCGTTTGCACCAATCATCATTACCGTTGAATAACCAGCAGGGAATGAACGAACATTGTTGCCGTCGTTACCCGCAGCTGCAACCACTAAACCACCATCAGCAGTGAATGCTTTAAAGGCATTTTCTTCAGTGTTGTTTGCACCACCACCACCAAGACTCATGCTGATGATGTTAGCGCCAGCATTTGAACATTTATCAGCAGCGTACGCTAAGTCAGAAGAGTAACCCCAACCGTCAGCATTGAATACTTTAACAATGTGCATATCAACACCTGGAGCCATACCAATAACACCTACGTTATTGTCGGCAGCACCAATAGTACCCGCGACGTGTGTACCGTGAGGACCACCGTTTTCATCCCAGTTACCTGTACCTGAGTCATTATCACCAGAGATATTGTTCCAAACGAAATCTTGGTTAGAACGGTCCAAACCAGAATCGATGATACAAACTTTCATGCCGGCGTTACCATTAAAGGCTATTTGGTCTGCTTGAGATTGGTACACAGCATAAGGTGTTAATTGTTTTGTCATGGCATTACCAGCATCATCACTATAAAGTGATAAAGGCATACGACGTTGATCTTCTTCAACAAGTTGAACATGTGGGTTATTCAGTAAACCTTTCACATCACTTAAGCTTTTACCTTCAAAAGATGCAGCAAAGAAACCGTTACCATCTACTTTTAATTCAGCACCTAACTTTTTAGCTAGTGCTTTTACAATACCTTTTTTACTTTCGTCTACTTTAATAATGTATCTGTCATCGGCTGCTTGAGCTGAAAATGCTGCAGTTACCGCTAAGGCTAGAACTGAGGTTGCAAACTTAGAAATTTTCATATGTATTCCACTCTCTCTTTATATGTTTGTTTCGTCTTATTATTATATTAACGACGTTAATTTTGATTGTTTAGGCGAACTATCCATTCTGCTTCTATATGCATTCACTTAATATATACATTTGCTTAAATTGGCTCCCTGCCCCTTGCATAATCCGATAGTAGCAGTTGACAAAATCCCCCCTAGCAAAATTACGACAGCTTTTAGTACAAAAACGACAAAGCAAAACCACTCCCTATATTTTCAATAACTTAGAATAAATGCACACAAAACAATCGTCGCTTTTTTATTAAAATCTGTCCGTTATTTACTAGTTAAATAATGAATAAAGACTCAATCTCTTAAATGTTGATTTTTTGTTAAATACTTAAACCAACCTATAAAAATAATACGCAGAACACTTAGTCAAAATGACTTCTGTAATAAGCGTAAAATACTAATGATGGAGTTAATGTCAGATGAAAAATAATAAAAAACTTGCACTTAGTGCTATTGCCTTATCGGTTTTAACCGTAACGAGTGTTGCTAGTAACGCAGCCCCTCAGGCTCAGCTTAATAAAGCTCAAAAAGCTAGCACAGCTACACAATCTTCAACGCTAAGTTTTGCCGAGTGGCGTGCTCAACAAAAGCTTAATCGTAATGATTACACTGATCGTTTAATAATCACGTTTAAAGACAAGAACCAAGGAAAAACGATTCCTCCTGGTCTAGCTAAAAAAATCGGCTTAAATTTAAAACATGTTAAAATCTTAAAAAATAATAGTCACGTAATCTCTTTTGATGAAATGCATTCTGTGAAAGATGTTGAAAAATTCATTGAAAAATTGCGTAAGCACCCTTCCGTTGTCTCAATTGAACCAGATTATCAACGCTTTTTAATGGCACAAAATCAACCTTGGGGTATAGCTAAAACTCAATCAGATCAACTAACCGATACTGATGGTGCGAACATGACCGTTTGTATTATTGACTCTGGTTATGAGCAAGCAAACCCAGATTTAAATGCCAACAACGCTTCAGGTACCAATAATTCTGGTACAGGTAACTGGTATCAGAACGGTGGTTCTCACGGTACACACGTAGCAGGTACTATTGCTGGCGTAAATAACAGCGAAGGTGTTATTGGTATTATGCCAAACACTAACGTTAACCTGCATATTGTAAAAGTATTTAATGAAAGCGGCTGGGGCTACTCTGGCGACTTATCTGACGCCGTTGATACTTGTGTAAATAACGGTGCTAAAGTTGTCAATATGAGTTTAGGTGGTGCTGGTTCAAGTAATACTGAAAAAAATGCGTTGCAAGCTGCTGCGGATACTGGCGTATTGTTAATCGCCGCTTCAGGTAACGATGGTGACTCTACCCTGTCTTACCCTGCATCTTACGACGTAGTAATGGCTGTTGGCGCGTTAGATAACAACAACCAACATGCTGAGTTTTCTCAATACACCAGTCAAGTTGAAATATCAGCGCCAGGCGAAGCTATTTTATCAACCGTTGCTGGTGATGGTCGTTTAGGTTATATCACTGTCGGTTCAACAACATATGGTAATGACAGTGTAGTACCTCAAACTCATTACATTGAAAGTGGTGGTAACTATGTGGTTAGCAATGTCGATGGTAGTGCTAACGGCGTACTAACAAGCTGTACTATTTCTGGCAGCAGCTATAGCTGTAGCAATGTTAATGGAAATATTTGTTTAGCAGAGCGTAATGATAACCAAAAAGGTAGTAACTACCCTGAAATCAACCCAGCGAAAGCCTGTTCTGATGCAGGCGCATCTGCCGTTATTGTTTATAGTGACAGTACTCGCCCTGGTTTACAGAACCCATTCTTAGTTGATGCTAATACTGATGTAACTGTACCAACTGTTTCAGTTAGCCGCACTTTAGGCCAACAACTAATGGCTCAAATAGGTACTAACGCTAGCTTAACGGTTAGTGGTTCACAAGACTATGCATATTACAATGGTACTTCAATGGCAACGCCACATGTTACGGGCGTAGCAGCATTAGTGTGGAGCAATAACCCTGATTGTACCGCCGACGATGTACGTAGTGCATTAAAAAATACCGCTATTGATGTAGATGTAGCGGGTCGCGATGACAAAACAGGTTTTGGTTTAGTCCAAGCAAAAGCAGCATCTGATGCCTTAGCTACTAGCTGTGGTGATACAACACCTCCACCACCAACAGGTAATATCCTTGAAAATGGTGTAGCTAAAACGAACCTTGGCTCAAGCACTGAACTTAACTTTACTATGGAAATTCCTGCTGGTGCCACTGACTTAAGTTTCGACATGACTGGTGGTACTGGTGATGCTGATCTTTACGTTAAATTTGGCTCAGCACCAACAAGTAGCAGCTATGATTGTCGTCCATATAAAGGCGGTAACGCTGAAAGCTGTCCTATCTCTAGCGCTCAAGAGGGTACTTACTTTGTTAAAGTAGTTGCTTACTCAGCATTTACTGGTGTTAGTTTAACCGGTAGCTTTACCGAGCCTAGCACTGGTGGCGCCGCTACAGGTGGTAGTGCTTCAGTAACAGACATTAGCGTTGCTCGTCGTGCTTGGACATACTACACCATTGATGTTCCTGCTGGCATGGCAACGTTAGACTTTGCTATGAGCGGTGGAACAGGTGATGCGGATATGTATATTAGACGTGGCTCTCAACCGACCTCTTCTACGTATGACTGCCGTCCATACGAGAGTGGTAACACTGAAGCTTGTTCATTTACCAACCCTACCGCTGATACCTGGCATATAGGTATTTACGGTTACTCTGCAGCAAGCGGTGTTAGCTTAGACGTAACTTATAATCCCTAGGTAAAATTATTACCTAGCTATGATCTAGGTATTAAAAACTAAAAACCCGATACAAGGCAACTTGGTTCGGGTTTTCTTTATTTTGAAAGGCATTAAAGTCACAGTGCATATTAACGACTTAAATTATTTACTATTTAAGATATCAACGAGTTACCAGCACCTCAATTTTCAGACACAAAAAAGCCAGCACTAAGCTGGTTTATTTATTTCCCTGTTATACCCAATAGATAATACAAGAAAATGGTACCGGAGGACGGACTTGAACCGTCACGCTCGAAAGCAACGGATTTTGAATCC
>Ga0209184_1000305_pt1 | contig 59706 bp, 53 predicted proteins | sample EN8Hudsemesocosm_2_FD_184627 | JGI IMG/M metagenome (GOLD analysis project Ga0209184, IMG submission 184627) | Methane-oxidizing microbial communities from mesocosms in the Hudson Canyon - EN8C Hudson Canyon (SPAdes) (version 2) | ecosystem: Environmental > Aquatic > Marine > Cold seeps | place... | reverse complement strand
GGCATGACCAAATTTTTAAAAATTACTCGGTCGAACAAGGACTTCCTCACGGCGCTATTTCGGCAATATGTGAAGACAACATAGGGTTTATTTGGCTAGTAACAACACAGGGTTTAGTTCGTTTTGATGGTACAAACTTTAAAAATGTGCCAACAATAATTAATAACATAGAATTTACTATTAAAGGTATGGTCGCCGACTCACAAGGGATGATATGGATGTCGACGAGCCAAGGGCTAATTCGTTTTAATCCTAATTCCAGAGTATTTAAATTATTTAATTTACTCCCAAACCAGATATTCGCAGTAGGCACTATTTCTATAGAAAAAAATGAAAACTCTTCTGTTATTTGGGTCGCAAGCGAGCAAGGCGTTTTTAAATTTAACACAGCAACATTTTCTACCGAAATGTTCCTTGAAAAACAGTTTTTAGCAAAGCCAAACTTAAGAATTTTTAGCATTCTCAATGCTAAAAACAACACTGTTTGGTTAGGTACAAGCCATGGCCTGTATTATAAAAAAACTAGCGAAGATATATTTTCACTTTTTGATTTATCAGCATTTTTACCTGAAAACCCACGCATTTCAGCATTATTACAAACAAGTGACAATAGTATTTTGGTAGCAACGCCTCGTAACGGGCTTCTAAAGATAAATACTAAATTACAAATCACTCAACCTACAATTCCTCACTTTACTCAAGAGTGGATATATTCCCTTGCTGAAGTATCACCTGAAGTCGTTTGGCTTGGAAGTTATGGAAAAGGTGTCATTCAATTAGATCTAGCCAAAGAAAATGCGCAAAGAATGCAACACAGCCGCTTACTCGATTCAAGTTTAGCTAATGATGAAATTTGGCAAATATATCGAGCAAACAATGGTCTAGTTTGGCTTGCAACCAATAAAGGTTTGAGTCTATATAATCCCAAACAAAGCGCCATTAAAACATTATTTGGAGATGCAGGACGCCATAAAGGTTTATCAGATGTCAATATAAACTCACTCGAAGAAGATAACCAAGGGAACATATGGCTTGGACTTCGTGCAAAAGGCGTTGATATTATCAACCCAAAAACAGGGCTTATAAAACACATTGGTGTTGATCCAAAAAAACCTAACAATTCCTTACCAGGGGGAGCTGTTGAAACACTCATAGTACAATCATCAGGCAACAGCTTTATAGGCAGTGACTGGGGGATTTATCAATATTGGCAGTCAAAGTTACAACGTTTAGATACCGGTGAACGAAAGAATAATACCTACACTGGCGCATTATATACTGATAAAAATTATTTATGGGCTGGTGGTACAGATGGCTTATGGCGTTTTATCGTCGATAAAAACCAATTAACTAACGCAAAACAAATTAATACAGCAACTAATAAATTTACAGATCACCGGATTACCGTCATTGATAAGGCACTCAATGATGAACTACTCATTGGTACATGGGGTGGCCTTAATTGGATTGATGAAAACGGTAATATTACCTATCAACTTCCTCAAGCGAATCCATCAACATCATCATTTGATAAAAGTTTTATTTCTTCATTTTTTTATGATGAAAATGACCGACTATGGGTTGCAACAGAAGGAGCTGGAATTTATGTGGCTCAAGAGAAAAACCATCCAGTTCACTTTACTCAAATAGGAAAAAACCAAGGTCTCTCAAGTAATATTGTACGTGCGATGCAAACGGATAAACACGGTCGAGTATGGGTAAGTAGCACTGCAGGCATAGATGTTATTGATATTGATAGTTATGAAGTAACATCTTTATCGGCTCAAGATGGGGCACTTCTTCCTCCGTATTACCGCCAAGCAGCAATTCAAACAACTGAGGATGAAATTTTGTTTGGTGGCAGCGGCGGGGTGACTATTATTGAGCCAGGTCATTGGCAAATTAATAATGACTTTTCACCGCTAGTCATAATAAATAGCACGATTGGTGGTCATAAATATACAAATCCTTTACTTGCACAAGACAAAAAACACCCCCAATTAGTTCCTGCCAGTAAAAATAGATTCAATGTTGAATTCACTACGCTTGATTTTATCAATAGCAAATCTATTAAATACCGATACCGTTTATTGGGGCTAAGTAGTCAATGGAATATAACGGATGCAGAACACCGTGTGGCCGCCTACACCACGTTACCTCCTGGAGAATATCAACTTGAGATCCAAAATTCTAATCGTTTAGGCCACTGGAACGTTAAGTCACACATTCTAAATTTTCAGGTTTTACCTTATTGGTATCAAACTATTATTTCTAAATCCATTTTTATTTTGCTCGCTATAGTGCTAATCATGCTATTCATTCGTTTTCGCACTTTAAGGTTAAATAAACGACAATTGTTTCTTGAAGAGCAAGTAAGGCTACGCACATTAACCCTTGAACAAACCACCAAAGCTTTAGAGGAAAAATCAGAGGCTCTTGCCAAGGCAAGTGTGACAGACCCTTTAACGGGCCTAAATAATCGCAGATTTTTAGATCAAAATATGTCAACAGAAGTCGCGTTAGCTAACCGACGATATCATAATTTAGCACCTGATAAACAGTCAATAAAAGGCGCTGATCTGATCTTCTTTTTAATAGATATTGATCATTTTAAAAAGGTCAACGATCAGTACGGTCACCAAGCAGGTGATCTTGTCTTAATAGAAATTACTAATCGTTTGAAAAAAATAGCACGTGATAGCGATTATCTTGTTCGATGGGGAGGAGAAGAGTTTCTATTTGTTGTAAGAGAAACATCTCGTGAATTGGCAGCAAAACTTGCTCATCGCATATGTCAGCAAGTTAAACAAAAGCCTTTTGTAATTAATAAAAATACCAAACTCTCTTTAACTTGTTCAATTGGCTTCGTGCCATTTCCTTTTTGTTGTCATAATCCCAGTGAAACTTCTTGGTTAGATTGTATCGATATTGCAGACAAAGCACTTTATACCGCAAAGAACGCTGGAAGAGATGCATGGGTTGGCACCACGTTAAAACAGTCTTTGTCGGAAAAAACAGCCGCAATTGACGTATTCAATTTACCTATAAGTATAGTTAATTTAGAGAGTAACCTAGAGCAATTACAAGTTAATACGACTTGGCAAAAAATACAAAACTTCTAGTTGTTAACACATATCACTGCCTTTATCTTAGTGTCATCCTAGAGATTTTATCGCGCTATGCAAACGCTGGGTTAGCTGTTTTGGAGAGGCTTTAGTTAAAGACACTGAGTCGCAATTTTGAAAATGACAAAATTGTTTGATGGCTTTTATAAATGCTTTAGTAACTGAATCTTCATCAGTATTGTTTTGTACAAATTGGTGTTGTTCAAAATGTAGTAATTTGATCTCTAAATGGCTGGTTTTTCGATGGGCTTTACAATCCATCCGCCCAATAAAATTATCGCGGTAAAGTAAGGGTAAGCAAAAGTAGCCATACTGACGTTTGGCTGCGGGTACATAACATTCTAACTGATAATCGTATTGAAACAGTGCTTTGAGTCGTTCGCGCTGAATGACACTATTGTCGAATGGCGAAAGAATCATCATGCGACTATTCAACCGAGGAAGAGGCCGTTCTAGCGCGCCAGCTTCCAATATAAATACTTCGCCACTGCTCACTTGCACTTGTTCTAAAGTACGTTGCGCTAACCTTTCATTTACCAACACTTTCACAGCTTTACGTAGTTCAGCATTTCGTCGCTGGTAGGTCAGTCCTTTGAGTGAAACGAACCCATGGCAGCGGAGCTGTTGATCGAGTATGTGCTCCGCAAACTCTTCCATACTGGGCATTTTTGAATTTACGTGAGATGGAAGTACCCGCTCGGTTAGATCATATGTTTTTTGGAAACCTTCGCGGTTGCTGACCATTAAATCGCCTTGCATATACATCTGTTCAAGCGCCTTTTTGGCGGGTTTCCAGTCCCACCAACCAGCACGTTTTTTGGTGCTGGCTTCTACATCTCGGGATCGCAACGGGCCATCGATACTTATGCGTGCCAACAGCTCTCCCATAAGTTTCTTATCCGGATTTTTATACCAATGGGTTTGGCCGCTTTTTATGGCATGTTTATAAGGTAAAGAAAAACGATAATCTGATATGGGTAACAAAGCTGCCGCGTGTGACCAATACTCAAAAATGTCGCCATCGAGCAACATTTGATTTGTCATGGCTGGCTTAAACTGTGGCACTCTTGAGTGCAAAACATGATGGTGTGCACGTTCCACCACCGATATGGTGTCTAGCTGTACATAGCCTATGTGGTTAATTGCTTTACGTGCCCCCGCCAAACCACGCCCATAGGGCTGAGCTTGCAGCAACCCTTGTGCAGTCAGGGCAATGCGACGTAAGCGTGCTAGCTCTTGAGGTCGTTCTATTTTAATCATGGTCATACTTGCCTAACGCATTGCACATTATATGCTTTTTAAGAATTCCATTGTCCAATTTGTTTCCCAAGTGTTCCCATTATCTTTTGAGAAAGCCTGCTCCCAGCAAGGTTTGTTTACATCTGTTGATATCCATTTAAACCTAACTTTTACACTTACACCATTAAGTACGTCATCGGCATAAAATATACCTACACCATCATTAAAACAGCCTACTACAGGTACATCTAATGCATCAGGAAATCGACTATCTAGCCACCAGATTGACCATTTATTTGATTCCGCATTATACGAACGAAGCGCAACTGCTCTAAATGATGATTCGGGGAAGTGAAGTTGATTGTCTTCCAAGTTACCAAAACCACCAAGAGTCTTTCTTGTTGATGAATCTCCTTCAAATTCAACCCACTCCTCACACCCATTCAATATATCTTTCAATCTGCGATGTTTGACTTTCCAATCACCAATAATAAAGTCGAAGTCTTTTGGTGCGTTGGGTTCTATATTAGTTAGCATAATTCTCTATCGATAAGTTACATTCATGTGTAGGGAATCATACTGCATACTGTGTTTTTGTACAGCTAAAAATTAAGCTTTTTATATGGTGTGATCTTTTTACAACGGCAAAATAATCTCAACCTGACAGCCACCACTTGCTCTATTGGCTAGTTGTAGCTGTCCATTATGACCTTCAATTATTTGCTTGCACAAAGATAAACCTATCCCTGTGCCGTTTTCTTTGGTGGTAAATAGTGGCACAAAAACATTCTCTAAATTTTGAATGCCGGGGCCTTTATCTAAAATATAAAGGTGCAGCTGCTTAGCTCTTGTTTTAATGATTAATTTAATAGCACTGTTTTCACCTGATGCTTCATCGGCATTTTTCAACAAGTTAATTAAACATTGCTCAAGCTGAGCAATATCTATCTCCAGTACTAACTGCTCAGGTATGGCAAGATCCACAGGATATTTCAATAAGGCAACCAACTGTTTGATGGCCGGTATAATATCTACGGGTTGCAATTGCGGTGCTGGCAAGTGGGTTAATACCCGATAACCTTGAATAAAGTGTTTTAAGCTGGTCGCTCGGTCTTGAATTATTTTAAGGCCCGATTGAATATCTTCCTTATCATCATCTTTAATATCGCTGTTGTCGGTCAATTTGTCCAAAGTAGAAGCTAAGGAAATAATAGGGGCTAACGAGTTATTAATTTCATGACTCAACACTCTCACTAAATTTTTCCAAGCCTTTTGCTCTTGTTGACTTAAGAGTAAATCTAGATCGGAAAAAATATACAGTGTATGTTGCACGCCTTGCTCTCGAAAACCATCTTTAAAAATATGCCAACGGGCGGTACGAGAGCCTAATGTCATATTTTCGATGGAGTTACTTTTCAGTGAATCGAGTTGGCTTAACTTTAAATCGGCTAAGCTTTTATGGCTTATTCTTGATTCACTCAGCGAAAAAAGACGCTCTGTTTCAGGGTTGACCATAGTAATTTTGCCGTTGTCATCACAGGCAATAATGGCCACTTTAATTTGTTTGATCACCTTAGCTAGCAATAACTGACTTTCTTTAAAATCATAACGAGCCGTGGTTAATGAATCGGCTAACTTATTCACTTGCCTAATTAAGTCACTGTGACCAGATTGACCTTCTTCTGCCTTACCACGCAAAGAGAAGTCGCCGACATTGAGCGCTTCAATTAAATTTGCCAAAGAAATAAATTGATCTTTTATTTCATAATGAAAGCGATAAAAAGAAAAACCAACAACAGCAGACAAGAAAATAGTCACTAACGACTGTAAATAAAAAGAAGTATCTATAGCCCAAAGCAAACAAACGGCTAAAAAGTAGCTCGGTAAAATAGCCCACAAAACGATGTGAGAGACTCTTTTTTCAAATGACGTTGAATGCATTTGCTAAATTCCAAATTTATCTAAACGACGATAAAAAGCACTTCGGCTCATAGCCAAAGATTTTGCTGCATCGGTAGCATTACCTTTGCTCTGCTTCAATCGTTGCTCAATCACCTGTTTCTCAATATCATCCATTGTCATTTCATCATCAAATGTTATTCCTGTCGATTGTGAGTCATCAAATTGCGCAACGTGCTCACTTTCCACTAACATTAAATGCGTTGTTGAAATTTCATCAGTGGCCAACAAGGTGGCTCTTTCTATGGTATGACTCAGTTCTCTGACATTACCTGGCCATTGATAACTTAACAGTTGTTGTTGAGCTTGCGCTGATAAGCTTGGCGCAGTTTTATTATATTTAGCAGCGCATTTAACAATAAATGCTTGAGCCATGGGTAATATGTCATCTAAGCGGGCTTTTAACGGCGGAATTTCAACGATGAAAGTATTTAACCGATACAACAAATCCTGCCTGAAGTTCTTATCTGTTACCATTTGTTGAAGGTCGCTATTAGTCGCACTAATAACACGTATATCAGCTTGTTGAGTTTTACTCGCACCCACTTTCTCATATTGGTGCTCTTCCAAAAGTCTTAACAATTTTGCTTGTTGCGCTAATGGAATATTAGCAATTTCATCTAAAAAAAGCGTACCTTGCTCAGCCAATTCCACTCTGCCGATACGGTTTGCTTTGGCATCAGTAAAAGCGCCTTTCACATGGCCAAACATCTCACTTTCAAATAATGAGTCAGTTATAGCACCCATATTGACCGAAACAAAAGAATGATTGGCACGTAAGCTAATATTATGAATATGACTAGCCAGTAAGCTTTTACCGGTGCCATTTTCACCGGTAATTAGTATATTGATATCTGCTTTGGCTATTTGCTCCAACGTGCTTAACAAGGCTTTCATCGCTGGTGATTGCGCCACCATGTCATGGCCATCTAACACGGCGATTTGCTGTTTTAAGCTGTTATTCTCTTCGGTTAACCTTAAGTTCGATTTTTTCTCTTGCCTTAAGGCTAATTGATTATTAATAACCGATAACAGTCTGTCGTTTTCCCAAGGTTTTTGAATAAAATCACCTGCGCCAGATTTCATCGCCTGCACCGCAATCTCTACCGTAGCCCAACCTGTCATACACACAACAGCAAGATCAGCATCATATTTTTTCAAAGTTTGGGTTAACTGCAAGCCTTCAAGACCTGAGGTGGTATCTAATTGATAATTTAGATCAATCAACGCTAAATCTATTTCTTTAGACTTAATCAGAAATTCAACTTCTGAAGGACTAACGGCGGTAGTGACTTTAAAACCTTCTCTTTTTAAAAATAACCGTAAAGCGGCAACTATGCTGGCATCATCATCAGCGATAAGAATATGAGACACAAAAAATTCCTGTTATTAAACTAAATAAGCAAATCAGATTATACAAAGCTAATCTAAAGATAAGTTATTCTCTAAAAACAAAAAAGCCTTTTCTAATAAAAGGCTTAATTATCGTTTAATTATCTACTATTACTCATAGCGTAAAGCGGTACATGGCTCTAGTTTTAATGCCCTATGAACCGGGTAGTACACCGCCAGTAAAATCACCATGCTAATGAATGTCGGCACTAAGAAATAGAGCATTAACGAGCCTTGTGCTAATGACGATTGCTCTAGCATAGTGACTAAAGCCACTCCCATAGGAACGCCAATGATTAAACCTAAGACTAACTGCTTTAATCCTTGCTTAAAAAAGTGCTTATATACATCGCTATTATCTGCCCCTAACGCTCTTCTAATGCCTATTTCCTGAGTTTTTTGCACTATGGTATTAGACATAACGCCGTAAATACCACTAAAAGCCAACACCATAGAGGCTGCCGCAAACACTAAAAACAATTCACTGACAAAGTTCATTCCTGCATTACTCTGAGTTATTGAGTCTCTTAACGTTTTTATATCATAAGCCGGTGCATCACGCTCTACCGACTGGGCAATACTGGCAATTTTTTCCGTTAAGACTGAAGATACCTGGGTGTTGTCAGCAGCCATTTTTACCGCAACTGAAACAAAGCGTCTTGGCTCTTGTTGTAATGAAATAAAAGCACTTGGTTTCTCAATATTAAAAGACATTGGCTGACCGTGTAATACATCGTTCACTACACCAATAACGGTATACCAATCTTTATCGGTTTCAACAAACTTAAAGCGCTTACCAAGGGCATCACCCGCTTTAAAGAACTTATTAACAAAGTTGGTGGTAACAACTGCGGTATATGGGCTATTTATTTTATCTCGTGAATCAAACAATCTCCCCTCAAGTAAATCAACAGACATTACATCAAAGTAATTGTGAGCAACTCCGACCGAGTTTGAGCTAGGGTATTGCGGTTTTTTACCGTAATCAACACCCTCTATAGAAATATTCTGATAACTGGCATAGTTGCCCGGTAAGCTTTGCGTTAAGCTTACCGCTGCCACTTCAGGCTCAGCCTGTAAACTAGACATCAAACTTTGATAGTACTGCAATCTTTTCTCTTTATTTTCATATTGAGCCTCTGGTAAGCCAACTCGCGCGGTGAAGTAGCCTTCAACATCAGCGCCGTAATCAATGCTATTTTGCTGGTGCACCGAATAAACCATGCCAGTAGAAAGCAATAACAAGGCACAAGATAAAACGACTTCAGATACCACAATAATCTTGCTTAACCTTCCTGAAGATTTGCTTTGAGCACCACGAGTACCATCTCTTAAAGCCGCATTAAAATCTCCTGACGTTACTTTAAGCGCAGGTAATATTCCGGTAATAACGGCAGTAACTAAGGTAATAACACCTGCGGCAATCATAGATGTTTCGGTGATCTTTATTTTCCACCAAAATGGCGGGTCAAAAGGAAATGACTCTATTAAATCTTTGTTCGATATCTCTAACCACAAGCCTGCAAACAAAATGGCTAAGGTACCTGAAATAAGGCAAATAAGTGTCGACTCCCACATCATTTGTATAATTAGTTTAGATCTTGGCGCACCTAGCGCCGTGCGAATAGCGGTCTCTTTACCCTTCTCCATCGCTCTAGAGAACAATAAATTACCAACATTGATACAAGCCAATAATAAGATAAAACCAACCGCCAACTCCATCGCAAGTACAATAATTGGCGTTCCTCCCCCCATAGAGGCCGCTTGTAATGTCCAAACATGGGCAGAAGTATTTGAGTTTAACTTAGGGTGGCTTTCTTCCAATTCAGTCATAATAGTGCGCAATTCACTATTAGCTTGTTCATCAGTAACGTCTGGTTTAAGCACACCATAAACAGATACATAATCACCGTCAGCGCGAGCAACTCCTTTACTTGTGGTGGTAAACGGCATCCAGATTCTACCAGCACTTGGGAATTGGTAACTATCTGGCATAATGCCAATAATGGTTCTTGGTATGGTATTAATACGTAGCTTTTTACCTAAAACGTCAACATCGCTAGCAAACATGGTTTGCCATATGGCATGACTAATTAGCACCACAGGCTCTGATCCGGGTAGGCCATCAGCATTAGAAATAAGTCGCCCCAAAGCTGGTTTAGCTTCTGATATTTTAAAAAAACTTTCTTTTACAAAATGGCCAGTATATTTAACGGCTCTATCACTACTGCTAATGTTTACCGTTCCTTGAGAGTATGCATCAAAAATTTCATAACTTTGCACACGCTTTTTAATATCTTCAAAATCATGAATTCTGATGCTTGGGCCATTGTATTGCTGACCATTATAAATGGAGTCAATGGCTCTAATACGATCACCATTTTCATAAGGTAGTGGCGCAACTAATGAGCCATGGATAAAGCTGAACATGTAAATACAAAGCGTTAACCCGGTGGTCATAACAAACACAGTTAAGGCAGTGAATTTAGGATTTTTAATTAAGGTTCTAAAAGCAAAATTAATATCTGAAAACATTGTATTAGAAAACATAGTATTCACCTTCCCTTAAGCTACCGCTTCTTCTGCTTGAGTTTCTTGTGTTGGAGAGTCTGAAACAATGCGGCCATCAAAAATCTCGATAACGCGGTCAGCGCGTTTTGCCCCGCGTGGATCATGGGTAACCATACAAATAGTTGCCCCTTCAGCATGTAATTTATCTAATAAAGCCATTACTAACTCAGCATTTTTCGAGTCTAAGTTACCTGTTGGTTCATCGGCCAGAATTATCGAAGGGTTACCAGCGATAGCACGAGCAACCGCTACACGCTGCTGTTGACCACCAGATAACTGCGATGGATAGTGTTTGTTTCTATGTCCCATATCCACTTTTTCCAGTGCGGCTTTAACTAACTCAGCTCGCTCAGCCTTACTTAAGTCTTTGCGATAAGTCAGTGGCAGTTCAACATTTTCAGCAACGGTTAACTCACTGATCAAATTAAACGATTGAAAGACAAAGCCAATCTCTTTGTTGCGAATAGCGGCTCTTTGCTTGATATTAATATCAACAACATCATGACCATTGAGGTTATAACAGCCACTTGAGCTGGTATCTAATAAACCTAACAAAGATAATAAGGTGGATTTTCCACAACCTGAAGGGCCCGCAATTGACAAATATTCACCTTGTTTGACTTCTAAATTAATATCGCTAAGGGCATGGGTTTCAACTTCATCGGTAGAGAATACTTTTTTCAAATTAGTTAATTTTATTAATGTTTTCATGATGTTCTTCCTTTTAGAAAATTCTTTATGTTTGTTTGCTATTTATTCTGTAGATATACCAAAAGATTGAGTTACTTCAGGGCAACTAGTGGGTGTCTTTCAAAACTGCTTTGCTCTGAAACAATAATGCGATCACCCGCTTGTAATCCATTGATCACTTCAATATCAACACTAGAAGACAAGCCAAAGGTCACTGCTGTTTGCTCGGCTGAACTTCGCTCTGTGTTAACAAGATAAACTGACATTATTTGATTTGCTTGTGAGAAAGCAGGACGTTTAACGAATAGGCTATTTTTTTTCTGAGTAATAAAAATTTCACCATCAATTGACAAATCTGGCCTTGCTTCATCAGGTAACTCAGAGGTTAGTTCAACATCTACTTGTACTGTGCCGTTAACAACCGCTGGGTCTATGCGAATAACCTGACCTAGTATTTGATTAAAACGCGTATCTATGGCGACATTTTGTCCGATAACAATATCTGATGCATTTAGTTCAGGTACTTTTAACTCAGCAATTAAATCACCTTTCTTAGCAAATTTAGCAACATTGCCCCCTACAGAAACACGCTGGCCTAGCTCAAGTGGCATGGCTTGTAATACTCCGGCAAGTGGCGCTTTAACATTGAGTGAGGCTAACTGAAATTGTGCTCTTTCGAGGGTTTTCTTTATTTTATTTAACAAGGCTGTTTGTGCTTCAAATTGTGCAACCAAGTTCAATTTTAGTTGCTTGGCTCGTGCTTTATTTATTTCAATTGTTTTTAATAATTGAGCAACCGTAAGTTTTGATGACTCAAAATCAAGCTTAGATACAGTGGCATTACCGGCTTTAATCAATTGAACTTCAGCATCCAAGCGCATTTTGGCTTTTTCATACTGCATTTGTGTATCAAGTGCCAAGGCTTGCATATCTAATAACTGGGTATCTTGGCTCACCTGTAAAGCACGTGTTTGCGCTTGCATAGCCTTCACTTCCCAATACAACTCTTGCACTTTTTGGTCTAGTTCAGGATTAACCAACTCAACAATTAGTTGTCCCTTACTTACCTGTGCTCCCGGCTTAACCAAAATTCGCTCAACCTTGCCTGACACACTACTAGCTACCCAACGAACATCCCTTGGCGCTAAGATTCCTGGGCCTGATACCTTAATATCAAAATCACCCTGCTCTACTACCGCAGTAATAATTGAGTTTGACTGCACAGAAAATGCGGCAATTTGCATTTGCGTGCTAACAAATATCAAACCAGCAAATAATATCGTTGCTACGGCAATGTTAAATTTTTTGTTTTTATAAAAAGGCGTTTTTGTTTGTTTAATAATGTCCATGTGCGGCCCAAATTCTTTTAACTAATATACAATTAACTAAGCGAAACTTGTGCCAAAACAACAAAGTCATCAATATCAATAAGATACAGGAGCATCAATCGTGTAATCAACGAGTTACATCCCAGTTTTGGGATAAGAAAATTTGCACCCCATCCCAAAATAGGGATGCATAACAAAGTTATTGCTTGTTAAGTTTGAAGTCGCTTGAGTAGTTACTTTCGATTCCATTACATTTTAGGAGTCATAAGTAATCGTGTGATGGTAGGTTTAACGATTTGGCTCAGCCAATATTGAATGAAGCAAATAACTTAGCGGCTGATATTTTGAAGGTTTAATTACTGATTTATCTAACGTTAAAGCTGTTAAGAATATAAATCAGTGAGATTTGTTTATAGATAAAGCTAAACGTCTATCAAAGATAGCTAATCAATCATCTAAATTGCAGTCCAGCATGTTGAAACAATTTCTTTATTGCCGCTAAGTATCCTACCTTTAAATCTTGCGCCAGAAACTATCAAACCAACCCCTTTAGGGGTGCCTGTCATAATAATATCGCCATCATTAAGTTCAGTATAAGTTTTTAGTTCAGGTAAAATATCAGCGGGCTTATACATCATTAACTCAACTCCACCTGCTTGAGTAATTTCATCATTAATGGACAGTTCAAGTGACAATGTCTCGTTGATATCATCTTGATTAATTGAAATGAAATCACTAAACACAGCAGCGGCATTGAATGCCTTGGCTCGTTCCCAAGGTAAACCTTTTGACTTTAGCTTACTTTGTAAAGCTCTTTTAGTGATGTCTAACCCAAAACCTACCGCGGAAATTTGACCGTTCTCAATAAGGAAACACAACTCGCCTTCATAATGCAGTTGTTCTTGATGGTATGAAAACAGTTCAGTTGAAATAGCAGAATTGGGTTTGTTAAAAACCACCATTTCGTCGGGAATTTCATTACCAAGTTCAGCTATATGTTCAACATAATTACGGCCAATGCAAATAATTTTAGATGGCGTAAGAGTTCTATTATCAACTGTAATTGTTTTCATAAATACCTTTGTTAATACTATTTATAGACCGAAGAATGACATTGCATTTTCACCCAGAATTTTACTTTTACTGCTAGTAGACAGTTGCTGATGTTCACGCACTAATGTGCCTACACGTTGCTCTCCTAGCGGAAAAGGTGAGTCAGAACCAAGCATTACACGCTCATCCCCCATGACATTAGTTAAAAGTTGCAACGATTCATCACTAAACACAGCAGAATCAACATAAAAACGATCAGTATAAGATGATGGCAAATTTGGGCAATCTTCACGAACAATATCTCGGTGACGCCAAGCGTTATCAACACGTCCAATTTGAAAAGCAAAGTTACCACCACCATGAGCAAAACAGATTTTTAAATCTTTAGAAATACGCTCAAAAGAACCCGATAAAATTAATGACATAATGGATAGCTGTGTTTCCGCAGGCATAGCAACTAACCATTGCAACATATACTTGGGCATACGATCTCCTCCTAGCATATCCCACGGATGCACTAATACCGAGATGTTTTCGCTGGCACAATGCTGTAAAAAGGTAACAATACCTTCATCATCCATGTTTTTATTACCAACATGATTACCAATTTGTACACCGACATGGCCATTTTTAGCCGCACGAGAAACCTCTAAGCAAGATGCATCAATATCTTGCAAGGGCACTTGGGCTAATGCTTTTAAACGATTGTTATCATGGGCACACATTTCCAGTGCCAAATCATTGAATATTTGTGCACATTCATGTGCTTGCTGTGCCGGTCTTTCGTAAGCAAAAAGTACCGGTGTTGCACACATTACTTGTATATCAATACCATCTCGGTCCATTTCATTTAAGCGAACTTCAGGATCCCAGCAAGCTTCGTAGACAGGACGAAATTCTTTATCGCCCATCATGACAATAGCTTTACCTTGCTCGGTATGTTTCATCGATGGCCAATTACCTGTGCCAAAACGTTTTGCTAAATCAGGCCATTGTTTAGGCAAAAAGTGGGTGTGCATATCTACTACAGTCATTGTTTTTTCCTTAATATTCTATGCTGGATGAACTGCATTGCAGCTTGGACATGTACGCAATGATTCATTATTTCGAAAGGCTTTAAAAACAGGCTGTAAGTCTTTAGAAATATCTTTCAAGATCATTTCGGCACGGTGTACTAAGTGATCACATTTCTGGCAATACCACTCAAACGCATCTTTCGCACCATCTGGGCGCTTAGGCTCAATCACCAAGCAAATGCTACCCTCTTCAGGTCGCTGCGGAGAGTGACGCACAAAGGCAGGCAACAAGAAGATATCACCTTCTTTCATGTGAACTTCTTCAGGGCCATTTTTGGTCATAATTCGAAGAAATGCATTGCCTTTCATTTGATAGAAAAATTCTTCAACAGGGTCAACATGATAGTCATAACGTTCATTAGGGCCACCAACTACAGTAACCATAAGATCAGCATTTTCCCAAATCAGTTTATTATTTACTGGTGGTTTCAATAAGTGTTGATGATCTTTAATCCACTGTTGAAAATTGAATGTCGATAATGCTGATACATTATTAATTAACTCGGTCATATTCTTCCCCTAAAATTTTTCTTGGGCCACATCAAAGTGGCTTATAAGCGATCGCTTTTATTTCAATTAGCAAATGTGGATGTGGTAGTTGATGAACAGCAACAGTTGTACGACTTGGTCCAGAGGCATCAAAAAATTCACTATAAACTTTATTGTATCCACCAAAGTCATTCATATTGACTAAGTAACTACTTAGCTCTACCAAATCAGAAAGCTCAGCTCCTGCCGCTTTCAAAATATCGCTAATATTATTAATTACAGCTCTTGTTTGAGCTTCTATGGATAAATTAGTGACACCCATTTCATCCACTTTAACGCCTTCAAAACTGTTATCAGGTAAACGTGAGCTAGTACCAGAGACATAAATAAAATCACCAGCACGTTTATAGTGTGGGAAAGTACCTCTGGGTTTAGCTTTACCCTTTATCACTTCTGCATTCGCTATTTCTGAGTTAGTTGTTTTTAAGTCTGTTTGGTTAATCATTTTATTCTCCACATAAAATAAGCATTTAACTCGCAGAAATTTCGTTGCTGTTGTAGGAGAGGAAGCGGAGTTTATAAGCATAAATGAGCATTCCTCAACAACCAACAGCAGTGAAATAACTAGAGTAAAAGATTATTTAACCGTAAATTCGGCAACACCTAACTTCTCACAGTTAAGTCGAACATGAACACCAGGCTTTAATGCATACGCCGCTGTTGATGCGCCAGCTAAAACAATAGAGCCAGCAGGTAATACCTTACCTGCCTCACCAGCAACACGGGCAGCCGCAGCAAGTGAACGCCACGGATTACCTAAAATACCGGCACTTGAGCCAATTTCAACGGCTTCACCATCAAATTCCATCACCATGCCTAAATTAGCAATATCACTTTGTGGACTTTGCCATGCGCCAATGGTGAATCCCGATGAAGAGCAATTATCGGCAACTACATCTTCAAGTGAAAATTTGAAATTATCGTATCGAGAGTCAATAATTTCTAATGCTGGAGCTACTGCTTCTACGCTAGCCATGACTTCTGATAAAGTTACATTGCCTGATAACGGTTTTTTCAACAAAAAGGCAATCTCTGGTTCAACTCTTGGATGAACATATTCTTCCCAAGTGGTTTCACCACCTTCTTCGATAAACATAGCATCGGTCAGTGGCCCCCAAATCATGTCATCAACACCCATTTGGATCATTTTTGCACGGCTAGTAAAGCCCATTTTAATACCAACTTGTTTCTCTCCGCGAGACATACGGTTAGCAACTGATTGCTCTTGTACCTGATATGCTTGCGATAAAGTTAACTGGTAACCTTGAGCCGACAACTGTGAAATGGCTTCTGCATTAACAGCAGCATCGTCAACTAATTGAGCAATCTCTTTAATATTAATATTTGTTGTATTTGTCATGATGTTACCTCTTGTTTCCATTAACTAAATCTAATGCTACGTCAGTGATCATATCTTCTTGACCACCAACCATTTCACGACGACCTAACTCAACTAAAATATCGCGGGTATCTAAACCATAAGTTTGCGCAGCTTTTTCTGCATGACGTAAAAAACTTGAGTAAACACCAGCATAACCAAGAGAAAGCGTTTCTCTGTCGACACGCACTGGTCTGTCTTGCAACGGACGAACAATGTCATCAGCCGCATCCATCAAAGTGTACAAATCAGCATTATGTTGCCATCCCAACTTATTTGCCGCCGCAACAAATACTTCTAATGGTGCGTTACCTGCACCAGCACCCATACCAGAAAGAGATGCATCAACTCGCGTTACGCCGTGCTCTACCGCTACGATTGAGTTAGCAACGCCTAGCGATAAGTTATGATGAGCATGAATACCGATTTCAGTTTCTGGCTTAAGTACTTGTTTGTAAGCTTCTACTCGAGCAACAATATCTTGCATGCTCATAGCGCCGGCAGAATCCGTTATGTATACACACTGCGCGCCATATGACTCCATCAACTTTGCTTGTTGTGCAAGTTTTTCTGGTGTGCTCATATGAGACATCATCAAAAAACCTATGGTGTCCATGCCAAGTTCACGGGCATATTCAATGTGCTGACGAGAAACATCACCCTCAGTACAATGAGTGGCTACACGCACTGAGCGTATGCCTGCATCCCACGCCCATTTCAAATCTTCTTTAACCGCAATACCCGGTAGAATTAATGTTGTTAAGCGAGTATTTTCTACTACATCACTAACCGCTTCTATCCATTCTTTATCAGTGTGTGAGCCAAAACCGTAGTTAAAACTTGCACCGCCTAAGCCATCGCCATGAGCTATTTCAATAGCGTCGACGCCAGCTTTATCTATCGCTTTCGCAATAGTTTGTACTTGTTCTAAGCTATACATATGACGTAATGAATGCATACCATCACGTAGGGTAACGTCTTGAATATATATCTTTTTCTGTTGATTATTCACTTGATTAGTTATGGTCATTTTCAATCCTGCCCTTAGCCCTTATCTACTTGCTGAAAGTCTGCTTGCTGAAATTTGCTTTGTGCTATTCGCTCTGCTGTACCCAGTGCGGCCGAAGTCATAATATCTAAATTTCCTGCATAGGCAGGTAGATAATGGGCTGCCCCTTCAACTTCAAGAAATATTGAAGATTTCAAACCAGAAAACTGACCATACTCAGGAATGAGTAAAGGATTCTCTTTTTCAAAACGCTCAAATTGTACTTGTTGTTTTAAGCGATAACCCGGTACGTAGCTTTGTACTTTGGCGACCATTTCTTCAACAGAGGCTTGAATGTCAGCTTCAGTAAGGCCTTTGTTTTCTGGTAATTCACTAAGTACAAAAACTGTATCGCGCATCATTACCGGAGGCTCTGCTGGGTTAAGAACAATAATAGCTTTACCTTTGCTTGCGCCGCCTACTTGCTCAATGGCACGGGCAGTTGTTTGGGTAAATTCATCAATATTTGCTCTTGTGCCTGGCCCTGCCGATTTAGATGAGATAGATGCAATGATTTCTGCATAATGCACACTTAAGTGTTGGCTAACGGCAGCAACCATTGGAATAGTTGCTTGTCCACCACAGGTAACCATATTGACATTTCCCTGACTATTACCTTCGAGGAGAATGTCTTCAAGATTCACCACTGGCACTGTATAAGGGCCTATTGCCGCAGGCGTTAAATCAATGACTTGTTTGCCATGCGCCTGTAATATTTTATTATGATGTTTGTGAGCACCTGCCGAGGTGGCATCAAAAACGATTTTAATGTCAGCAAATTCTGGCAAGTTTACTAAACCCTCTATACCTTCATGGGTTATAGCAACTCCCATGTTAGCAGCACGAGCTAAGCCATCAGATTCAGGGTCAATACCTACCATGGCCGCCATGGTTAATGTTTTTGAACTACGCAGTACTTTGATCATTAAATCAGTACCTATATTACCTGAGCCTATGATGGCAACTTTTGTTTTATTTATGGTATTCGACATCACTATTTATCCCCTGCAAACGATACCCGTACGCTACCTAGACCTGAGATTCTCGCTTCAATATTGTCACCCGGCGCAACTTGCACCATAGGCCCTAAAGCACCGGTTAATAAAATATCTCCGGCCTTTAAAGGAGTGCCATTATCAACAAAGGTTTTAGCAAGCCAAACTGCAGCGTTTAACGGATTACCTAAACAAGCTTGCCCTGCTCCTGTTGAAATTTGTTCACCTCTGCGTTCCATAACCATGCCGCATAATTGCAAATCTAAATCTGCTAATTTTGTTGGCTTACTACCTAACACAAAAAGGCCAGAGGATGCGTTATCACTGATGGTATCAACAATATTGATATTCCAATTTTCGATACGACTACCAACAATTTCTATTGCTGCCAACGCGTAATCTGTAGCATTGATGATATCGACCACTGTAGGGTTTGACATGGTGATGTCATTTTTTAATACCAAGGCAACTTCAGCTTCAACTTTAGGCTGCATAATGCCACCCAGAGGAATATTCACCCCTTCTGCCACAAACATATCGGCGTAAAGCACGCCAAAGTCTGGTTGATTTACCCCAAGCTGTGTTTGTACAGACTTCGAAGTTAAACCCGCTTTAACGCCAACAACACGACGACCTTGCGCTTGCCAGTATTCAGTATTGATCTTTTGTACTGCATAGGCTGACTCTAAACACTGTTCGTTTAGTAGACCACGCACTGGTGCGCATGGTGTGCCTGATTCATAAGCATTTCGAATTTGTAATGCTGCTTTCGCTATATTTGACGTTGTCATTATTTTTCCTACTTTATAGTTTTATACAGATATTGGTTGGCTCTGAGTAAAAGCTTAAGGAATGAACTCCACCTTCTCTACCAACACCTGAGAGTTTTACGCCGCCAAAAGGCGTTCTTAAATCTCTTAAATACCAAGAATTTACCCAGCAAATACCTACTTCCATTTGTCCAGCAACTCGATGAGCTCTGGGTAAATTTGTTGTCCAAACCGTCGCGCACAAGCCATATTTACTGTCATTAGCCATAGCAATAACTTGGTCTTCATCATCAAAAGGAGTGATATGACATACAGGGCCAAAGACTTCTTGTTTAACAATTTTGGCTTGTTCACTTAATCCGGTAAAAATTGTCGGTTGAACGAAGGCACCGTTATCTCTGGCATCACCAAACACAGGCACTGAACCGCCGGTAATAACATTAGCGCCTTCTTCAATCGCAGATTCATAAAATGACAACACTTTATCGCGATGCTTATGAGAAATAACTGGGCCCATATCGGTATCTTCATCTAAAGGCCAACCAATATTTATTTGCTCTGCTTTGACTTTCATCGCGGCAACAAACTTGTCGAAGATAGAGCGATGCACATAAACCCGCTCGGTACACATGCAGACTTGGCCACCATTGGTAAATACTGAACGAGCCGTACCATTTACGGCTTCTTCAAAGTCACAATCTTCAAAAACGAGGGCCGCATTTTTACCGCCTAATTCAAACGACAAACCTTTAACGCCATCGGCGGCTGCGCGCATAATGGCTGAGCCAGTACTTGATTCTCCTGTAAAAGTAATCGCATCTACCCCTTCATGGGTGGTAAGAAACTCACCTGCAGACTTATGGCCAAAGCCATGCACTAAGTTAAATACTCCTGCTGGAATTCCTGCTTCATGCATCACTTCAGCTAATAGGGTTGCTGTCGCAGGCGTTTCTTCAGAAGGCTTGGCGACAATAACGTTACCAGCAGCCATCGCTGGTGCTAATTTCCAAGTCATTAACAATAAAGGTAAATTCCATGGGGCAATAACAGCAACAACGCCAAGAGGCTTGTTTACCGCATAGTTTAGTGCGCCAGCGCCATCAGGTGTGTCGGTATGAAAACATTCAGTAGATTGCGATTTAGCCATGTCGGCAAAAGCGCGAAAATTTGCAGCGCCACGGGGAATATCTATAGTACGTGCTTGAAAGAATGATTTACCGGTATCGGCCATTTCAGCAGCAACAAATTCATCAAAACGTGCTTCAATACCATCAGCAACTTTATTTAATAATTGACAACGCGCTGCTAAAGGCATTTTAGTCCATTCGCCATGTAATGCTTTGCGCGCAGCTTTTACTGCTTGATCAACAATGTTAACATCAGCCTCGGCAACTTGATTAATCACAGAGCCATCGACAGGGTTAACATTATTAAATAACATCTTGCTTGAGACGAATTCACCGCCTACGTAGTTTTTTAATATGCCACCAAAGTGAGGTACTTGTTCATTCATTGTGATTAGTTCCGAGTTATTCTAGTTGATTAAACTTTACGAAACCTTGTCATAATATAAAAATAATCTTTTACGCTACTTGTATACTTTTTTTGTTATACCACATCCTTGGATCCCTATTGTTGTGGTAAACTACTTTCTCTTGAGTTCAAACTTAGATAAATTATCCCAAACAAAAATTGGAGTTACTTGCTAATAAAATGTAGTAATAATAAAAATGTAATAACAGACATCAAAAAGCATCATTGACAGATATAACTAGAAACACTTAACTTTTAAAGCATGATAAATAATTGAAAGTGGATCAAGATGGCAGAAAATATGACAAGTAATTTAACAACTGATATTACAAGCCCAAGGAAGGCAGTTTTTTTTTATGGCTGGTGGATAGTCGTTGGTTCAATTGTTGGCTTATCACTTGGTTATAGTGTTATTTCGATGTCTTTTGGTACATTCATCAAAGCCTTTGAAACCAGTTTTGGTTGGACACGAGGGCAAATTTCTTTTGGGCCAACCATCATTGGCATCACGGCTATATTCTTTTTCCCTTATGTTGGTCGGTTAGTTGATAAATATGGTGTACGAAAGATATTAATTCCATCTACTCTGCTTTTCGGTTTTACTATAGCCTCCATGTCAATGCTTACCGCATCTATTTGGCATTTATATGCCATGTGTATCCTTATCCCTTTGTTAGGAGCAGGTACGGCGCCCCTTACTTATTCTAGAATTTTAGTCAGCTGGTTTAATCAAAAACGTGGTTTAGCCTTAGGCATCGGTTTAGCTGGTGTGGGGCTTGGTACAACAATGGTGCCGCTACTTGCTTCTTATTTTATGGAGCATTATTCATGGCGTGAGGCTTACCTTGCAATAGGGTTACTCATTGTCGTAGTAGCACTACCTATCGCAAAGTTTGTTTTTAAAGATAAACCAAGCGATCTAGGTTTACTTCCTGATGGTCTGGATCAAGCAAGTAGTGAGCAACAAACTTCGTTTTCCAAGCCAAACCCATTACTGGTTGGCTACACCACTAAAGAAGCGCTTAAACAAAAAACATTTTGGCTGATGTTCACTTCTTTTCTTATCACTGGCTTATGTACTTCTACTGTACTAGTGCATTTGATCCCTATGATGACCGACCGTGGTATGACAATTAAAGAAGCCATTGGTACCTTCGCTTACTTAGGCATGTCTATTGTTGGTGGCCGCTTAATTGCAGGTTACTTAATGGATAAGTTTTTTGCTCCTTATGTGGTTATCGCTTTTATGTTTGGCCCTGTTATTGGCTTAGCTTTATTTGCAATGGGCGCAACCGGTTTTGAAGCTGCTATTTGTACCGCACTTATTGGTATAGCTATCGGTGCTGAATTTGATGTAATGGCTTATTTTACCAGTCGTTATTTTGGCCAACGTTCATTTGGTGAAATATATGGTTATAGCTATTCTGGATTTAAATTAGGAGCGAGCATTGGCCCGCTAATCATGGGCTTAACTTATGATGCAATTGGCCGCTACACCGAAGTATTGTGGGCAATGTCAGGCATTATGATTATTTGCTGTATATGTATTCTTGCCATGGGCAAATATCCAGAGCTACCTCAGCGCGATAAAAACTAACCCCGTTTTAAATAAAATCGCTTCAATAAAAGCCAACATCTTTGTTGGCTTTTTATGTTCAGGATGAATGGTATATAAAAAAATCACCATAAGAGCATAATCATTAACTTTTTTGTTATAGCAGAGATAAACAATGCTATACAGAAACACCAATTTTACCAAGAGTGTGATTGTATACTTATAGCATGTAGATGAAGCATGAGATTAAGCAATTATGAGCAAAGTATTAAACGTTGGTATCGCTGGGTTTGGCACCATAGGAAAAGTTATTGGTAAGGCCTTAGATGGTGGTATATCAGGCTTGAAGCTTGTTGCTGTTACTTCTGGCAGTGCCGATAAAGCCAGTCAAAATATGAAGCACTTTAACAACCGTGTTCCTGTCGTCAACGCAGATGAACTAATAAATAAAGCTGACATCATTGTTGAATGTGCGCCCACCTCAGCCTTTATGTCAGTAGCAGAGCCAAGCTTACTGCAAGGTAAAGTTTTAGTTACCGTTAGCGGTGCAGCCATTTTACAAAACCCTGACATTGTTGAAACAGCGAAAAAACATAACGGGAAAATAGTATTGGCCACAGGCGCTTTACTTGGCTTAGATGCCGTAAGAGCAGCAGCAAAAGGCACTATTTATTCAGTAAAGATGGTCACCCGAAAACCGCCAACTTCTCTTACTAAAGCAAAATACGTCATTGAAAATGAAATTGATTTAAGCAACTTAACTCAGCCATTAAGGTTATTTAAAGGCAGTGCTAGAGAAGGTGCCGAGCAGTTTCCATCTAACGTAAACGTGGCAGCCGCATTAGGCTTAGCAGGAATTGGCGCAGATGAAACCCAATTAGAAATTTGGGCTGACCCAACAAAAGAACGAAATACCCATAACATCAAAGTAGATGCTTGCAGCGCAAACTTTGAACTAACTATTGAGAATGTACCCACCATAGAAAATCCAGGTACGGGTCGAATTACCGCTCTTAGTGTTTTGGCTGCCCTAGAATCACTTTCAACGCCACTGCGCGTAGGCAGCTAAAAATAGCTAAGTACAACGACTAGAACCAGATACTTAAACCTTAGGAGAAATATATGTCAAACGAAACAAACAAGCCAAGCAAACCAATTAAATTAAGTCATATGGCGATGGCTTCTGAAGATCCAGATAAAAGCCGCGACTTTTTTGAAAATGTATTGGGTTGGTCAGTGGCAGGTGTAGTAGCAAGTCGCAATGCTAACGGTTATTACATGACGGATGGTCATATTAATCTTGCCATTTTAAAATTTAGAAATGGCCCTGCTGCTGGTAAAGAGTTCCCTCAAGGTTATGTCGGTTTACACCATGTTGGATTTCAATGTGATGACATTGAAGAAATGGTGAATAGTTTTAAAGAAAATGGTTATCAGCCGCGCCATGATGTTAACCTTGCTCAAGGCTTAGGTAAAAATCCAGCCAAAGATAATGCTGAGTTTAAGATGGAAGGTCCTGAAAATATCATGGTCGATATTTCAGAGCGCGGCTGGGTTGGCACGCAAACCTATAAACAACTTTAAAGTTAGTGCTACTTCAACCACAACTTAAAAACATAATATAACGTTATAAAATGATGATATCGACTGAAGTAACACTTTTTATCATCACTACATTAACATCCACCCTAGCAGGTATTACTGCCATGGGTGGCGGTATTATTTTAGTATTAACCTTACCCTATTTTCTTCCTGCAGCGGCCATTATTCCCATCCACGGCGCCACTCAGTTTGCCAGTAATTTTTCACGACTATTACTTTCTTTTCCCGATGTTGTTTGGCGTTATGTGGTGCAGTTTTTTCTAGGGGCAATCATTGGCAGTTTTATTGTTAGTTATTTCTTGATACAACTTAGCAGTGAAGCGATGCCTCTTTATATTGCTTGCTATTTACTGCTATCACTTTGGTTCAAACCCTTTACAAAACTATTTAGTAAAATTGAGAATTTCTACGTATTGGGTGTTTTACAAACCGGATTAGGATTAATTGTCGGTGCACCCGGCCCCATGACGGTAACCTTGCTTTACAAAAGACTAAGCACCGGACGTATCGATAATAAAAATCAGGTTATAGCCACAGCATCTTTACTGATGGGGATTACCAACGCTAATAAGGTCGTGGTATTTACTATAATTGGCTTTCAATATTTTGAGTATAGCTCCGTATTACTAGCAACTATCTCTGGTGCCATATTGGGTTCTTTTATTGGTACAAAACTTAGGAAAAGTATTCCTAACCATTGTTTTCTGCCGATGATGAAAATATTAATAACCTTGATAGCCATGCACACCATTATCAACCAACTATTGATCCACATAAGATAATCGATGAGAGTTTAGGAGCTACATTGTAATGACAACAATTATTTTCAAACAGCAAAATGGGGAAGAAAAATCAGTAAATGCTGAGAACGGCCTGAGCTTGATGGTAGCGGCGGTCGAAAATAACATCGCGGGTATTAAAGCTGTTTGTAATGGTTGTTGTAACTGCGGTACTTGCCACGTGGCCATAGAGGCAGAATTCCTTAACATCACCTCGCCAATGTATAGTGGTGAACATCAAGTCTTGACTAAGCTAAATAACAAAGCAGGTTCGCGCTTAGCTTGCCAAGTTATTGTGAATGAAAAACTTGAAGGCATGAGAGTTATCGTGAAATAAACCAACAAACCAGATATAACATAAATACTATAACTAACACATCAACCATAATAACCACCATATATTAAACTTGATCTAGATCAAGCTTTCGTTCGTCAAGGATCTTTATAGTAATAATTAAGCGGAGGCGAATAATAAAAGAATCAGCTTCTGTCAAAAGAATCCTAAACGGATTAATTAACTTATGAGGAAAAAGATATGCCAATGCCTAAAGCGCTAAATTTGCACAAATGGATCGACGACAATCAACATATGCTTAAACGTCCCCCTGTTAATAATGAACTGATCTTCAAAGATGCAGACATGATGGTAATGATGGTTGGAGGTCCAAATGTTCGAAACGATTATCATTGTAACCCTGTGGAAGAGTTCTTTTACCAATTAAAAGGCGACTGCTTTTTAAATTCGTTTGATGATAATGGCCAACCTTGTGAAATTCATATTAAAGAAGGTGAAGTATTGATGTTACCCGCTGGAACCTTACATTCTCCTCAACGTCCTGATCCTGATAGCATCGGCTTGGTTGTTGAACCAGCACGCCCTGAGGGTGAATTAGATCGATTACAATGGCATTGCCCTGAATGTCATCACGTGGTTCATCACATTGAAGCTAAAATTTTATCCATTGTTGAAGATTTACCCTCTGCTTATGAAGCGTTTCATAACGATATGGATGCACGTACTTGTAAAAAATGTGGCACATTACACCCCGGTAAAGAAAAATTAGTAAAGTAAACTACGATGAACAATGATAAATTCAAGTTAATGCTGAGTTGGCTTGAATTTTCATTTAAAAAGAAAAACTTATTGTATGACTAGTAAAAGATGATCAATAAAAAGTACAGACAAATAGTTTATACCTCTGTTATGGCATTTTTAATGTCAGGCATAATGTCGTTGGTAGTAAGCTTGTTTAACATGGGTCTTGTTAATAATATTTTGTCGATATGGCTACAAGCATGGAGTTTTAGTTTTTTGATAGCATTTCCTACCGTATTTTTTGTCTCTCCTATTGTTGCAAAAATAGTAAACAAACTAGTAAGAGACAATTAGCCAGTGTTGTTTGAGGCTAACACCATAAAAAAGCAACTACTAAATACTGCTTACATCATCGTTGGCGCTATTTGCATGTCGCTTGCCATCGCAGGTTTTTTTGCCAAAAACCAAATTGCAGCTGGTGGGCCTCCTGGTATTGCCATTATTATTAATCACCTAACAGGGGAGAGTTTAGGGCTATTATTATTCCTTATAAATTTCCCATTAATGTTACTTGGCTATAAACAATATGGTAGAAATTTTACTTTAAAAACACTTGTTATTGTTTTTGTTACCTCCTTATTTACTGATATTTGGTTTTGGTTACTCAGTGATTTCATTATTTCAAGCGATACCATGATCAACACCTTATTTGGTGGCATGCTCTTAGGGGCAGGTATTGGCTTGATGTTCAAAAGTGGCGGTGCTTCGGGTGGATGGAGCGTACTTGCTCGAATTATTGCTGAAAAAATCAAAATGAAAGTGGGTAAAATCACTATTGCGCTAGATTGTATCGTACTGATACTTTTTGTTGTGGTGTTTGGCCATATAGAAACATTTCTTTATGGTGTTATCGGTATTTTTGTTGCAGGGAAAATGATCGACTTAGTTATTGTTGGTAGCACAAATATTAAAACCGTTCATATTTCTTGTGATGATGCGAACACCATTGTGCCCTTTCTTTCTCAAACACTTTGTTCTCCCGGCTCTATTATCCAATGTAGAAAAATGATTAATAATGAACGAAAAGATTTAATTTTATTGTCGGTTAAGCAAGATAAAGTGCCAGTTTTGTGCAGGGTAATTAAAGTGCAAGATCCAAAAGCTTATATGATAATTTCTGATGCAACAGAAATTTTTGGTTTAGATTAATAACTAGAAGCTGATGTCTAGAAACTTGATTAGAAACTTAGCTTAACCATAGCGCTTACGGTATGTTCGTCATCAACATTCGATAAACCGTATTTATTACGCCAATAGGAATACTCAACACCAACAAAAACGAGTTTAGGCTGATTAAAGACTTTACCCAAGTCGAGCAAAACTTGCGGGCTAAAGTGAAAGCTGGCCTTGTGATCACTAGCCGCAGATGACCAATCAATATAACCATTAGTTTTAAAAGCAAGCTCGGCAATAGTAAATGATTTGGCAAAAGTCAGTGTCAGCTGATAGTCACTTTCTTGCTTTTCGTTATTCGCATAATAAAAATTACTATTGAGATAGCTGAAAAAATCACTCTGCCAAGCTATACCAACGCCTAATAAGCTATTGGTAATAGTTGTACTATACGGTTTATTAGTATCAATTTTAAGATAAGAGTATTCAACTGTGCCAGCAACAAAATAATCTTTAACGTACTTAGCTAGCGTAGATTTGTCTCTTGTTGAGCTAGCGATTGTGGGCTGATTGAAAAGATAAGGAATACTTAAACGAGCTGAGGCTTCAAGATAGTTTTTCTCCTTTCTTAACGAATGTATATCTGCAGAGGCGTGTAGCCTATCGAAGAAAATAAAACTGTCTCCCCATGCGTACTTCCCCCCATATTCTAGCGTTACTACATCAACGTCATCATTGTTGAGTAATTGAAAGTCATTAATGTTTTTTAGATAACTAAGGCTGTAAAAGTGCTTATTTCTTTCTTCAATATTTACTTGTTTAGCAGAAATTTTTGGCGTTACAGCATCGGTATTTTTTAACTTATCAGCCATGCTTGGCATGGCTGACAGTAAACAAACGACAGCAGTGATATTTACTAGTTTCATCGCTAAGTTCATCAGAAAAGTACTTACTAAGCTAAATTCATGCAGAACACTTTCGTTTGCGACATTTCTTTAATGGCAAACTTAACGCCTTCACGGCCCATACTACCGCGTTTCGCGCCGCCAAAAGGCATCGCATCTAAGCGATAATCGCTGGAATCATTCACCATAACACCAGCAACTTCTAGCTCACGGGAAACTTTCATCGCGGTGTTGATATTTGAAGTAAATACGGCACCATGAATTGAGTAATCTGCACTATTGGCAAGCTTGATGGTTGCATCCAAATCGTTGAATTTAAATAAACTCACCACAGGACCAAAGGCTTCTTGGCACACTAAATTGTCATCGGCATCAACATTATCTAACGCCGTAGGATAATAACAAGCACCTGCTCGCTTACCGCCTACCAATAAATTTGCACCATTGGACATCGCCTGCTCAACCCAAGACTCAATACGCTGTGCTTCTTTTTCATTGATCATCGGGCCAACATCAGTGGCCTCAATAAACTGATTACCTACCACTAGTTCGCGTGTTTGCTTAACAAATTCTGTTTTAAATGCTTGATATATTTTTTCATGAATGTAAATACGTTGCACGCCAATGCAGTTTTGCCCTACTGCCCAATACGAGCCAGATACGCAAGCTTCAACAGCACTTTGTATTTTGCAGTCATCCATAACAATTACCGGCGAATTTGCCCCTAATTCCATCGCTAATTTTTTAATACCTGCATTTTTAGCAATGATTTCACCTGAAGCTTCACCCCCAGTATAAGTAACCATGGCAACATCTTTACTAGAAACTAAGGTTTGTGCAAAGTCGCGAGCATAACCTGTTAAGACATTAACTTGCCCTGACGGTAAACCACTTTCAATGAGTACTTCAACCAGTTTAAGTGCTGATAACGGCGCTTGTTGCGATGGTTTTAAAATAACGCTATTACCTGCAGCTAAAGCTGGCCCCAACTTATGAGCAGCCAAATTAAGCGGATCATTAAAAGGTGTTATGGCAACAATAACCCCTAATGGTACATGATCGTAATAGCCGATACGGTTTTCACCACCAGCAAAACTATCAAACTTGATTGTTTCACCCGTTAGGCGCGTAGCTTCTTGCGCCGATAACAGTAAAGTATTTACGCATCGACTTACTTCTTTGCGGGCAGCAACAATAGGCTTACCTGTTTCAGCGGCAATGGTTTGGGCAAACTCTTCTAAACGTGCTGTAATTAAATTTGCTGCACCTTCAAGTATTGCTGCACGTTCACAACTGGCCTGATGTTTATTTTGCTTAAAAGCAGCTTTAGCACTTTCAATTGCTTTTAGAGCCAATTCATCATCAGCACAGGCTACTTGAGCAATTTGACTGTTATCAAATGGATTAAAAATTTCCATGCTGTTTTGTGCTGTATACCATTGCCCATTAATTAAAATAGTGGCTGTTGATTCATTAAGTTTTTTCGCTAATGCGGACATAATAATCCCCTAACGCATTAGTTCACTAATGCGTTTTTAAATGTGTTTAGATTTATTTGATTAGTGGTTTTCTTGCAGTTAGATGGCTCAATATTGAGGCGGAAGCACGGAGCTTATGACTATAAGGTGTACTTCCAACAAAAATATTGAATCAACTAGCAATAAAAAAAGCGACTAAGCAGGTTTGTCTTTACGAAGAACTAAGTCATCGTATTCACGTGAGTTGAGTATTGCTTCAACAATTATCGGCCCATCTTGGGCAAATGCTTCATCTAACGCGCTGTTAAATTCAGCAGTATCAAAGGCTTTAATGACCGGAACACCAAAAATATTATCACCACCGATAGTGCCGCGCTCTCTAATTGGAGTGCCATAAATAGGATTAGACTTTTTCTCTTGCTTGATGCGAATAAGCGCTAAATCATTGTCGGTAAATAAGACGAAAACTATATTAAGCTTTTCTCTTACCGCAACAGCAAGTTCACCGGCTGTCATCAAAAATCCGCCATCGCCAATAACAGAGCATACTGGCGTAGTTGGATTACACAACTTTGCCGTAATTGCTGAAGGAATAGCAAAACCCATAGCAGACCAACCATTGGTCATTATTTGTAAACCAGGTTTAGGTGTTGGCCACTTTTGACCAATAAGATGAATATGGGCACCAACATCACAAGTCATAATGCCTTCTTGTGGCAATTTTTCGCGCAATATATCAAGTGCTGCACAAGGACCAAAAGCTCTTTTTTTCGAGGACATACGAGCATACATATCTGATTTACGAATGGCTAAAGCGGCTAGATCCCAGTCTTTTTCTTTATTATCAACTAAAGCAATAAGTGCCTCAACTGAGGTTTTAATATCGCCAATAACATCGCATGCTAAAGTGTAGTTGTCTTCATCTAAATCAGTTTCAACAATATCAATGCTCACTAATGGTGCTTTATTTGGCATCCAATCTTCATAGTTAAATTCAATTTCGTCATAACCAATACTCAATACTAAATCTGCTTGTTGGTGTGTTTGTCCAACCACGTCACTTAGTGCATGAAATAATACCCCTGCATAACAAGGATGATTTTCTGGAAGCATACCTTTAGCCATAGGGTTAAGAACCACCGGTACTTTACAACGCTCAGCTAGGGCAATAATTTGCTCTTGAACATTACTGGTTACTGCGCGCATACCTAAGGCTATCACTGGCTTTTTGGCCTGATTAAATAAACTTGCCATTTTATCAATTTGCTTTTGATCGGCAGGCTCATTAATTTTTACCTTCAAGGGCATTTTTTCTGCATCGCTAGTATTGTTACTTTCAATCAATAACGAGCTCATGCCTGCAGGTAAGCCTACATGTACAGGACCAGGAACACCAGAAGTAGCAATATGTGCGGCATCAAACAATATTTCTCGTACTTTATCGGCTTGTAATCGAGTCGTTTTTTTAGTGATTGGCGCAAACAAAGCTTGGTGGTCAATATTCATTTGCACAATTCGATCACGTTTGTTTTCTGCCATTTCATCCGTTAAGGCAATCATAGGCGAACGATCTAAATAGGCACTACCAACCCCTGTTGCCAAGTTTGTTGCGCCCGGGCCAAACGTACCAAAACACACCCCAGGAACACCGGTAATTCGGCCACAAACATCAGCCATAAAACCTGCACCACCTTCATGAGTGGCTAAAACAAAGTCAATGCCATCAGTAGTACGCATTGCTTCCATATAATCTACCCAGCCGCCACTTGGCACGCCAAAAACATGCTTCACGCCGAGTTCTTTTAAGGTATTTATTACTTGTTGTGCTACGGTTATTTTGCTCATGTTAACTCTCGTTATTTCAATGTATTGGTTAAATTTTTCTAAGGTTTAACTAGGCTTTGACATAGCCTGATGAATTACTCAGTGCTTTGTCTGATAGCGGATCTAAGCCTGCCATTTGAAAAAAGCTCAATAAGCTATCGTTAAATTCAATCGGCTTTTCGAAAAAGGCAGAATGACCACAGTTATCAAATTCAACAATAAATGAACCTTCAACTTGCTCTTGCACCAAACGTATTGCTTCAATGGGAAATAAAATATCGTCTTGTCCGGCTAAAAACATTATCGGTACATTAATGGCAGCAAGTTGTTCTGGTGATACTTTTTCGTTAGCGTATTGACCGACCAAGTCACTTCGGTCAGTGTTGTTAAAACTATTTAACTGTTGATACAACAGCGCTGCTTCTGGATTTTCATCATAATAGCTTTTCCCTAATACACGCTGCAATTGAGTTAAATTAGTCGTCATCTCGCGGGCAGTATTCATCAACGTTGCAACGTCATCCCTTTCAACCAATCCATGTAAAGAATCTGCAAGCACAAGTCCGGCAACACGCTCTGGATATTGATTCGCAAAAGTGAGCATGGTTCCACCACCCATAGACTGACCAACAAGCGCAGCCTTACTAATATTTAAGTGATCAAGTAATGCCAGTAAATCACTAACAAAACCACTACGGCCAAGTTTTTCCGTGTCGGTTGAATTACCAAACCCACGGTGGTCAAAGGTAATTACCTGATACGCTTTAGATAATACTGCCACTTGTTTATACCAAGAAGCATGATTACCACCAAGACCATGAGCAAAAATAATAGGTTCTCCTTCGCCGTGAACTTCGTAGTATAAATCGTTGTTATCAATAGTTAAAATAGTCATGGCTTACCTTTATTTTTTGTCTGAATTTAAAATGGCGCTAATACGTTCAGGCGGTTCAACTAAAAACTCTTTTAAATGCCACTGATCAAAAGTATCAAGATCTTTGCCATTCCAAGTTGATGCTTGATAAGGCTTTTCTGCTGTTATTTGTAACATGTCAGAATAAAACTCAACATTGTTACCGTCAGGGTCTTTAAATACAATAAAGGTATTATCACCTGGACCATGTCTGCCAACGCCACGGTCTATTTCAATACCACGTTTTTGTAGCATCTCGGCAATGGCCTTAATTTCATCTATTGAGTCAACATGATATGAAAAATGTTCAATACGTGACTGTTCTGGATCTTGCTTACCAATTTGATGGGCAGGTAATTGCAATAGCGCTAAATCGTGGTGGTCTGATGAAGAACGCAAAAAAACCATTCTGTCGTCAATCCAGTCAGATACCGTTAAACCAACCACATCTTGATAAAATTTTAACGAGGCTTGTACATCATTAACTTTTAGCACTAAATGACCTAATTTTTTTGGGCTTGGAGTATACATAATCAATCCTTAGTTCTTGCGTTCTTTGATTCTTCAGTGATTAAAGCGTTTCAGCTTTAATCGTGTTACAAATAGTGCCAATGCCTTGTGCCGAAGCTTCTAATACATCACCATCTTTGAGAAATAAGCCAATACCTTTACCTACGCCAGCTGGTGTACCTGTCATAATGACGTCACCCGGTTGTAGCGTTAAAATGCTAGAAAGGTATTCAATTTGCTCAAAAGCGTCCCAAATAAGTTCGCTAGTATTGCCGTTTTGCATTTGTTTACCGTTCAGAAATAACGCTAACTTAACGTTATGGGTATCTTCAATGCAGCTTTTTGGTACAAAGGTTGGTCCCATAGGACAGAATGTATCCCAACTTTTTCCGCGGAACCAATCATGCTTAAAAGGATAATCAGTGCGGTGATTTAAATCACGAGCAGAAATATCATTCACTACGGTATAACCGGCAATAAAATCAAGAGCATCTTCTTTTTTCACTCGACGCGCTTTTTTACCAATAACTACACCCAGCTCTACTTCCCAATCAAGCTTTTGTGTTTCAGGCGGTAAGATAACATTGGCATTAGTGCCGACAACGCTGGTGGTTGCCTTCATAAAAACATAGGGTGAACTATCAGGCTTGGCCGCTAAAATAGTATTCATTTCTGCTGCATGTTCATGATAGTTTGAAGCAGTACCAAAAATAGTGGCCGGTTTAAATGGTGCCAAAATTTTGCAGCTTTCGTTGATGGCAGTAATATCGCCATGTTTTGCTAAGGGCTCTGCTTGAATGGCAAATGCTTCTATTTCAGTAGCAAAGCATTCCCATTGGCTAATGGCCTCGGTGATACTATAAACCCAAACAGGTTTTTCAATCACATTTGAATTAACTACGGCAAATGTTTCAGCAAGATCAAATAACTGACCATTGAGTTCAATTGCTGAGCGTTGTACACCATTTTCTTCATAAGTTGCTAAGGCAAATTTCGTCATTTTCGGTATTCTCCAAAATATCTTTTTGTGCGACTTTTTAGTTTTATTATCGCAATGCTGTAAATTTATCTTGGATACAAATGTGCCTTGTTCTTGTATAACATTCGACTAAATTTTTAGCAGTTAGTTATATGTTTTTTTAGATATCAACTTAAGCAGGCTACTAAATTAGGCTATAGCTAGCATTTATTGATGAGTGACTAAATAGAGATTTTAAAAGCAAAAAAAGCATGAACAGAGTTCATGCTTTTTATTTTGGCAAACAGCGCTTAACACTGTAGAGCGAACTAGGCGAAAAAGGTTCTAAATATCATTCTGGCGGAGACAATAAGTAAAAACCCGCCAAAGAGCATACTCAATTTTCGCTTATCAAGCTTATGGGCTATTTTAGCGCCTACCGGAGCAAACCATACGGTAATAGGTGATATCAAGGCAAAACCAATTAAATTGACATAACCGAAACTACCCACAGGTAGACGAGGATCACCAATACCTGAAACAACATAACCTAATGCACCAGGTAAGCTGATCAATAAACCAAATATAGCTGCAGTACCTACGGCTCTATGGATGGGTTGATTCATTAATGTCAGTACTGGCACACTTAAAGTGCCGCCGCCAATGCCCATCATGCTCGACAAACCTCCAATAACAACGGGGGGCACTGGTGCTGCTATTCCTCTTGGTACATCTTGTGAAATATTGACCTCATCCATTGGCAGTAACATTTTTAAAGCAACAATTAAGGCTACGATGCCAAAAACAGCAGATAGCACTTGGCTATCAACATAGGAAGCCGCAAAACTGCCGATGAGTGAACCAACAAAAACTGCTGGCCCCCACACTTTTACTAGAGAGAAATCGACAGAGCCTTTGGCATGATGTGCTCGCGAAGAAGAAATAGACGTTAAAATAATACAAGCAAGTGAAGTTGCCACCGCAATATGCATTCTAATTTCGCTATCAACGCCATATAAACCCAGTGCGGTATCTAACACAGGCACAATAACAATGCCGCCACCAACACCTAATAATCCAGCTAAAATACCAGCAACAATACCTGTTGCTACCATCATACCAACAAGTGGTAATACATTTATTATGCTTTCCATAAAACTAATGCCTCTTCATTTTTAATTAAGTCTCAAAGATTGACATAAGTATACTTCGCATGTTGTTATGGTAACAATAGCATAATAACTAACTTAGATATAACAAATGTGTTATATCAACATTCTTGGAGATTATAATGAGCAAGGTAACTTTTACACCTGAGCAACTGGCTTCAATTGAGCAAGCTCAACTAAAAGCGATGACACTTCGAACAGATACAGCACTACTCACCGAAGGAGCGTTAGACCTAATTATTAGAGAAGCTCGAAGCCATAACGGTTGGTTAGATAAACCCGTAAGCGATAACATGTTGACCCAACTATATGACATTGTAAAAATGGGCTCTACCAGCATGAATACTTGTCCTGCCCGTTTCATTTTTGTTAGAACTGAAGCCGGAAAAGATCGATTAAAAAAATGTTTAGCACCACTAAATGTCGACAAAGTTTTAAGCGCACCTGTAACTGTGATAATTGGTCATGACATGGAATTCTATCAGCATATGCCAAAGCTGTTTGCCCACAACCCTAACGCACAAAAACTCTTTGAAAATAATGACAAAATGGTAGCAAGCACCGCTTTTAGAAATGGCACATTACAAGGGGGTTACTTGATGATAGCGGCGCGAGCCCTTGGTTTAGATATTGGCCCAATGTCGGGTTTTAATAATCAAGCTTGTGATGAAGAATTTTTTGCAGGTACAAAAATAAAAAGCAATTTTTTATGTAGTTTAGGTTATGGCGATACTCGTAAAATATTCCAACGCTTACCTCGTTTTGATTTTGAAGAAGTATGTCAGCTGATATGATTTTTAGGTCTAGCAATTACAGGTATAATACTTTTAGCTAAATAAAGTTATCTGTTATATTATTTTGGTTAATGCAAACAATGACCATAAATTGCCTGTTAGTAAAAAAATCGCCAAAAATAAGGAAAGAACATGAATCCAAATATGTTAGAACGACATTTAACCTCACGTTTAAAGTTTAAATATCTACAACTGTTAGTGACGGTTGGCGAACAACGAAATATATTTAAAGCTGCGCAAATTCATAATATGGCTCAACCTGCAGCAACAAAAATTATTAGAGATATTGAATCTGCGCTTAATATCAATTTATTTGATCGCTCATCACGTGGTGTAACGCCAACCCTTTATGGCGATGTATTAATCAAACATGCAAAATTGATTTTGTCGCAAGTTAAGCACGCTAGTGAAGAATTATCATCCTTGCAAGGTGGTCTTTCAGGTCGTGTTACTGTGGGTAGTTTACTTGCGGCGAGTGCAACATTATTACCAAACGCAATCACGCACTTGAAAAAAGATCGCCCTAATGTTTCGGTATCACTCATGGAAGGAACTGGAGACAAGTTACTAAATGCATTAAAAATTGATGATTTAGATATCATGGTTGGTCGTATTCCAGAAACACCTGATGAAGACGGTCTAGTCAATGAAATATTGTATTACGAGCCAGTGGTAATAGTAACACGAGCTGACCACCCATTGCAGAGTAAGGGTCGCGTTGCGTTAAAAGATTTAGTCAATGAAGATTGGATTTTACCTCCGCGTGAAACCATGCTTAGAAAAGAAATTGATTTAGCTTTTCATAAAGAAGGGCTGGACGTACCGAGCAATCCGGTAGAATCAGTTTCTATCTTAACTAATAGAGCCTTGCTGAAAAATTCCGATATGATCACTGCATTGCCGTTACAAGTGGTATTAACTTATGAAGAAATTGGATTATTAAAACGCCTAGATATGCCATTAATAATTGAACCAGGTCCAATAGGTGTGACCTTGCGTGCACAACGAGAATTACCACCAGCAGCGCATTATTTATTAGAGGCTTTACGTGAAGAAGCTGCTGAATTAACCAAAAAATATAAAGACCTCTTTTAAGGTTTACCTTTAATACTTTAAGCTTATTAGAAAATAATTATGGGCATCAATGATGCCCATAGTTTGAAACCTTAATGACCCACCGTAACTACTATCCTTAATTATCCTCACGATAAAACATAAATTCTATTTCGACACTGGCATCTAAAGGTAAGGCATTCACGCCAACTGCTGTTCTTGTGGGTGGTCTTTGCTTGTCATCAAAGACTCTTTCCCATGCCCGATTTATAGCCGAAAACTCATCAAAACGAGTGGTGAATATAGTAGCGCTGATCAAATCATCAAGTGATAAAGAGAAATCAGCTAAAGCGCCGATTAAATTTGCTAGAATTTTATCAGTTTCAATTTCAGCACCTATCGATAATTCACCAGTATCTTTATCTAACGCGACCATCCCTGCTGTTTTATAAACAGGGCCGGCTTTAATTAACGGGGTATAGCGAAAATGCGGTTGCGGCAAGTTACTTGAAGACATTGCTTGGATCATAATAGTTCCTAAAATTTAATTTACTAATTCATTAAATTTTAGTGTTATTAAGCCAGAGTAAATAATAAAAAGATAAAGGTTTTGCATATTAGTTTTGCTATAACTAGATATTAGTCATGCACGATATTTGGTTAGATCCTTGAGGTTGTGTTAATCAACAAATGGCATTTTTAAAGGGCAATTTTTACCACAAAACCGACATTATAAATTAGCTGTAAAAATCGAGTTTGGATTAGTTTTTGTATCGATAACATCTCAATGTGAAGAAGAGGTGTCCACTAAAGCGGGGGAACTACATTGCCCTTGCTTATTTTCTTGTTAGTTCTTTTCTTTAAATTCTGTAGCAACACTAATGTAAGAAACACAAAAAATAAAGCCAATATATAATGCGAGTAAATAGCTTTCCAAAAATAACAGGACAGAAACGACAATAAATAATAAAAAGTTTATTTTGTGTATGGCTTTATAAACTCTACTTTTACTTTTTTCTATGTCCACAGCTAGAGTGGTTAAATACCAAAACCCACAAAAGATAAAAAATAGCAGCGCAATAACCGAAGCCCATGGCCCTTCAACAACAATACCGTCATGTTTAGAAGGGATTGGCAAGACTTGAAAATTAGCCAGAACAATAGCAATTGGTGAGCACCCCAAAATTAAAGGTTGCCATACACTACGTTTACCGTAATTTAAAAATGTACGCCAATGAAAAAAGCCCAACATTGATATTTGAGCTTGTCTATATGATTCCACTTCCGCAGGAGTTCTTTTAAATTTTTTACTGCTGTGGCGACTCAAATGGCGCTTAGATTTTTTTCGATGCCTCATAAAGAACTAACGCTTTAAATTCTTATAATTACATATCTTTTGACATTAGAGAACCGACTTCCTTCGCTGCTTGTTCGTAACGAATTTTCATATTGTTAGGGTCTTTAAAGTATTCATCAAACTCTATTGCATTGACATCACGACTACTTGGGCTCACATTTTCATAATCTTGCCAGACAATATTTTCATTTTTATCTGTTAACTTAGCTTTGATTCCAAGTAGCGGACCATAAACACTGGAGAACCCATGTGTTTGTGAAATACCAAATACAAATACTTCAACAGTTAAGATTGTATCAGCATCATTAAGGTTGCTTATTATTTTTTTATCAGAGAATTTAGGGTTATTGATGAGAGCATTTTTGACTGCTTCTTTACAAATTTGACCAATATCAATATCATTCTCTTTCATATACTCAACAATCAGTTCATCTTTAGTTTCAGCCGTTTCAGAGACTAAAGCACCTGCAATCCCAAAAATAGCCCCTATTCCTTGCTCTGGACCATAATAGAATGCTCCTTCTGGAACAATAACTTCGTCAGCTATATATATACTATTGATTTTTTTGTGATTTTCATTCGTGAGCATTTTTGTAGAGGCACAGCCAGTGAAAAGTAGACTCAGTAAGATAAGACTTATAACTTTTTTCATTTGAAACCCTTTTTTATTGTTAAAATAAAAGGATTTTATCGAGGTAGGTAGTAAACGCACAAAATCCTTTTCGTTTATTCATTATGAACAGTAATTTATTCTAGATTGAAAATCAAACGATAAAATTGTAATTATATTTAAACAGTAGTGCGTGCCTCTTTGTGAGGTAAATCGTTCAAATTTAATAACTATCATCAGAAATTGTATGGCAAATAGTTAAGTGATAATGTCCGCTTTGCGCACTTTGTTAGCCTTTCACACTAGTAGACAAAATTCCAAGCCAGTCAATTATGGTAATCGTCGCTATTACCACTTTGCTGACACTTTTTAGGTAATAAAAAACAGCCTCAAATGGACGGCTAACTTGCCATAAGCGGACAATAATAAGATTAAGCTTGCGCTAATAAAGCTTCATCAAGCAATGTATTTATATCAATATTTATTTTTATTCCTTTAAAATTTGTTCTTTTGAAAGAATGTATTTTGAATCAGATTAGTGTGCTTTTCATAAAAAAAAGAATTCCCTTTATTATCTCGTCCTGTTGGGCAGGTTACGCCTTCAACTGGAAAGTATTTGCTGGTTTTATCGAGCATATTCAATAAGCTCACAGCCTTACTTAAGACTTTACCATCTGACTTTCTAACAATCGTACTTTCAACCGAATATATAGGCCCTATTGGGGATAGCACTTTTCTTTTAAATAAATTACGGGTAAAACTCTGGTTAAAACGCTCTTTATCAATTAATAATTTCTTATTGTTAATATAAAATACTCCATTAATATAACGGAGTTCCTTTGCATCAGTGGGGATGGGTCTAAAATAATCTTCTCCTAAGGCCAATCGCTCATAGATAAACTGACCAACTCGCCCTTCTTCATTGCAGTATTGCTCGAACAAACGTTCAGAGCGCATTCTATCAATACTACAAGCACTAAGGCTGATTACCGTGATGGCAATCTTGATAAAGCTAAAAAAATATTTCATGACTTATTCCTTGTCATCTAGTTACGTCCGCTTATCAGCTCTAAGAAGACATTAAACTTTTCAGATGGTTACGTCAACTTTGCGCACGGAGTGATCATGCGATCCCACAAATTTACGCCCGCTTGGGCTACACTTCATAAAAGATCACTATGGTAAAAGGGGCAACTAATGGCAATAGTGATCTTTTCGAGTTTACTACAACAATAGTCATAATACGCAAAGTGATCCTCAATAATTATTTGTAGAAACATTGTCTTTGAAGTAAATGTGACTTCATGTTATTTATGGTGTTATGACCACTTCTTTCATTAAATTTGACGTAAAAAATCACAGATAAACTCTAAAGAAGGACATTTTCGATAGCTCATGCAGGTATTCCTGTTAGTCAGACCTATTTACCTCATACTCTTCGTTTCTATCGTCGAATGAGATATTTTGAAGGAATTTTCCAGAATAAAACGAGCTTTCGCCTTAATCTCTTCATGATTCTCATTACTCAATACCACATGTGCTTCCATAAAAATCTTTTCATCATCCAGTTGCCATATATGAATATGCTTAGCAGAATGAACACCTTCGATGGTTTCTAATGATGTTTGCACATCCTCGACAGAAATAGTTTCTGGTACTGCCTGCATAATGATCAAGATACATTTTTTTAGCAAAATACCACCATGATAGATAACGTACACTGATATCGCGATCGTGGCGATCACGTCAAAGATATAAAGTTGAAAATTGATGATTAGTAAGCTTGCAATAATTACCACAAGAGACGCTAACGCATCAGACACATTGTGAATGAAGGCAGCCCGAATGTTCATATTGTTTTTTGCTCCTGCTGAATATGTTAATAACGCAGTAGCAATATCAATGATTAGAGCAATGCCTGCTACCCAAAACACTATCCATCCGTTGATAGGCGTAGGGTTAAAGTACTTTCCGGTGGCCTCAAATATCAAATAAAGGCCAACTAAAATTAAAGACGTGCTATTTATTAGTGCACCAATAATTTCAGCCCGTTTATAACCATAAGTCATTGTTTTATTAGCTGACTTATTGGCTATACGTCTGGCGAGAATGGCGATAACTATTGCCCCTGCATCGCTTAGGTTATGCAAAGCATCTGCTATTAGAGATAAGCTACCTGACATAACCCCTCCAACAACTTGAGCAATTGTCAAAAGAACATTTATAAAAACGGCGAAGCCTAGCTTTCCGTCACTTGAATGATTATGACTGTGTCCCATAAGTAATTCTCCGCTCTACTGATTAAATATTTTTGCCTATATTCAATCAGGTTGATGTAACCAATTCGATTTCGAATATACTAACATCTGGATATATTTGAATACTTGAATAAACTAGCTAAAACCATTTCAGACAAAAGAATGTCTATACGAGTATCTACAATTATGCCCAAACGTAAAGTTATAGCCAATATTTGCTTCTTATGACAACATATAAATCTTCTTCACTTTATAGGTAAATTGTGTGATTAAACCTACTGTTTGGATTCAACCTGGTGTAGTCATTATATATGGCTCCAGTTTAGATGCCGCTCCCCACAGTCACCAATCGATACAAGTGATATGGCCCAAAAGTAATTCGCTTTGTAGATTAAATGAAAACGAACTATCAAAGTTAGCCATTATCGACTCCAAGGTTGAGCATCAACTTCAAATGGCAGAAGGATGGGTGCTGCTAATTGAGCCTAAGAGTGATTTAGGGCGGGAGTTATCGATTAAGCTAGCAGGACAATCGTTCAAGTCATTTGGTTCGCCTTTTTCTAGGATTCTTGAAACACCAACACAAGCTGAAGACTTAACTAAACTTTTAGCTCCTTTGTTTAAGGAATTAGAACTCACAAATCAATCTTTACTTAGCAATACCTTACTTGCGAATAAAAGCACGGTACAGGATAAACGCATTCAACAATTATTAACTGAATTAAACCAATGTTTACATGGTGACTGTATTAAACCCTCAAATTGGCGAGCTTCACAAGTCGCGAGTCAATTGGCGTTATCTGAAAGTCGTTTTCTTCATTTATTTAGCGAAGAACTAGGCATTGCTTGGCGGCCTTATTTATTATGGCGACGAATGATGTGCGCGATTCAAGCAATAATAAGTAATACCTCAGCCACTGATGCTGCTCATCTGGCGGGTTTTTCAGACAGCGCCCATCTAAGTAGAACATTTCGCAATACCTTCGGTATGACCATTAGACAAGCTCTTACTCTTTTCAAAAAAAGTTAGCTAGTTTATTCAAGTTTCTTGTAGAGCGGTTGGTTATTCTATGTGCATATTTATTGAGCAGGAATTACCCATGAAACAGAAATTAAATACTTCAATTTTAATCATTGTCGCGCTAATAATCGTATTAGCAACTTTAATACACGGCAATATCGCAGAACTATCCATATTTCACAGCCTTATTTTACACCCTGTATTTTTATTAACTGGGTTTTCTTTATTTGGCTTAGTAATAGAGCAACGAAGCCGAAATTAATCTGAAAAACCTTCGATATGATAATCAAACAAGTTCATGCTCTATTTATAAAAAGTTAGCTAGTTTATTCAAGTTATCATTAGAGCGATTGATTATTCTATAAGCATATTCACTGAGCAGGAGTTAGCCATGACTAATTTATCAAAAGATTTTCTAATTGAAACCCCTATGTTGGACTTTAACCACCCACAGATCCAAACCTTAATTGAACAAAGAAAATGGCGAGACTTATCACAATACGATGCCATTGGTGCAATTTACAATTATGTACGTGATGAAATTCGTTTTGGCTATAACGCAGATGATCGTTTACCCGCAAGTCAGGTATTTAAGGATGGTTATGGACAATGTAATACTAAAGGAACATTACTCATTGCTTTATTACGCGCGGTTGGTATATCAACTCGTTTCCATGGTTTTACTATTTACAACGAATTACAACGCGGTGCGATCCCTAACTATTTGTTTTTCTTTGCGCCAAAACGCATTATTCATAGTTGGGTTGAAGTTTATCACAACGACCGTTGGATTAATTTGGAAGGTTATATCATCGACCAGTCTTATCTAAAACAAGTTCAGAGCCGTTTTGCTAATCAAAGTGAAGGATTTTCAGGATTTGGTATTGCAACAAAATGCCTTGCCGCGCCTGATATTGACTGGAAAGGAGAAGACACATACATACAAAGTGACGGTATTGCCGATGATTTTGGTGAATATACTCAACCAGATGACTTTTATTCAAGTCATGGTAGTAATCTTTCTGGAGTTAAAAAAGTTCTTTTTCGTTATGTACTTCGCCATTTAATGAACTTAAATGTAAATAAAATTCGCTCTAATGGCGTTAATCTAAATGACAAATCGTAGAGATAAACATGCACATGAGTATGTTACTAATATTTTTGGGTATCATGGCTAAGTATTACATTAGAAAATTTATGCCAAAAGCAATGCTATGGGATAACTCACATAACACTGAGTTAACTCGGCTAGAATTGAGACTGAATGAGTGTTTCAATTCACCCTGTGCTTAATTAGTTTTTGCTTGATGAAACTCTGGTGATTTCAGGATAAAAAGATCATTTACATAAAACTTTTCAGCACTACTTGCTTGCCACCAATGTTGCCATGATTCATCAACTACTACGTTATCGACTAAGGCTTTTACGGGCAAAGGTGCAACAAGGCTGCCCATTGACATTTGAGCACCGTATGGTGAGCGCCTTTTTATCATCTGAGGCACGAGTTTAGCTGGATCATCTAAGCCCATACTGCCCACCAATTCGAAGAAACTAGCGAGTGTATTGTGATGAAAGTTTTTCACTCGCTCACTTTTATCGTCAACATTAATGGCTTTTGCTCTAGCTGGATCTTGCGTTGCTACACCTGTTGGGCAAAGGTTTGTATTACAATGCCTTGACTGAATACAACCAATTGCCATCATCATCGTCCTTGCAGCATTAACCACATCGGCACCAGCGGCAATTTTTGCGAGTAGATCAAAACTTGAAGCCGTTTTACCTGATGCTATAATTTTTATTTTCTCTCTAAGTCCTACACCAACAAGGGCATTATTTACAATACTAATACCTTCTAAACAGATTAACCCTAAGCGGTTTGTAAATTCAACCGGTGCAGCACCTGTGCCGCCTTCTGCGCCATCTACCGTGATAAAGTCAGGCGTAATCCCTGTTTCTAACATTGCTTTACAAATACTCAAAAACTCTGCGGGATTACCTATACATAATTTAAAACCAATGGGTTTGCCACCACTTAAACTGCGTAATTGCTCGATAAACGCTAACAAATCTTTGGGTGAGGTGCACTCAGGATTTATTGCTGGCGAGATACAATCGTAGTCCTTGGAAATATGGCGAATACGAGCGATTTCGTCGGTGATTTTCGCTTTAGGGAGTACGCCACCATGACCTGGCTTAGCCCCTTGGCTTAACTTTATTTCTATCATTTTTATTTGTGGCAATTTAGCAGTTGCTTCAAATGTACTAGGGTTAAAGCGCCCTTGTTCATCACGACAACCAAATAACCCTGTACCAAGTTGCCAGACGATGTCGCCACCATGCTTCAAATGATAAGGACTCGCAGCCCCTTCACCGGTATTATGAAAACAACCTGCCTTTTTTGCGCCTAAATTAAGCGCTTCAATCGCATTAGTACTTAATGATCCAAAGCTCATAGCTGAAATATTTAAATAAGAGGCAGAATAAGGTTGCTGACAATTATCACCACCAATGAGCACGCGTTTAGCGCTGTCATTAATATGAGTAGGTGATAATGAATGCCATAAACTTAAGTAATTATCTTCAAGGAGATTACGCTGTGTACCAAAGGCAATAGTGTCGCGAACGTTTTTAGCACGTTGGTAAACTAATGTTCGTTGCTCTCGGTTAAAAGGTCGCTCTTCTGTGTCATTAGCTATAAAGTATTGTTGAATTTCAACTCGGTAAGATTCTAGAAAATAGCGTAGATATGCCACAACAGGGTATAAGCGATTTAAACTATGGTGACTAAAATAAACGTCATAAATACCAATAATGCTATAGAGTAATGTTGCGATTAATAAAGCAAAACTAAAAGCACTTTGACTATGCATATAAAAGTACCCTGCTGAAAAATTACCTACATAGGTAATTAACCAAAGCGTTTTTTGCATAATAGTCATAAACATCCTTATAAAATTATAATTATTGTATTAATCAAACTCGCCTTTTCAAATAGCTTATTGTAGGAGAGTAATAAAACATCATACTAAATTCAGCACTAACCAGTACAAATAAAATAGTTAGGTAATAGAGTATCATACTCAAAAATTACTGAATTAGTTTCAAGTATTGCTCGTGAATTCAATTGTTAACCTTCAAAATTGTCATTTTCCTGGGGGGTAAATTTACCTGATTAAAATGTTTACGCCACTCACCTGGGGGCATACCTAACTCTTTGTTAAACGCATTGTAAAAAGACGCCTTCGAATTAAAACCAGATTTCATAGCAACATCGATGATACTTTCATCACCATGTAACATTGATTTGGCATGTTCAATACGCAATTTGTTAATGTAGTCATAAAATGATTGTTGAAAGGTCTGATTCAATACCTGTGACAGGTTATGTGTTGTTAACCCTACTTGTTTCGCTAACTTTGCCAGGGTTAGATCACTGTCGAGAAATAATTGCTGATCGCTCATGATGTGGATTATTTTATTGCTATAAAACTTCGAGCTATCTTCCACTAAGCCTGAACGTTCGTACTTATTCTGGGCTGGCGGCTTACTTTGTTGCTGTTCTTGGTAAATAATAAGCGGCTGTTTTATCACGAAAAAACTGATTATTACCAGCATTAGCACTAGTATAGATACTAATATAGTACGCTGTGGCAACCAACTAATGTCAATCAGCTGCGACATTAAATGAAATGAAATTTCAGTGCCAAGAATAAGTACATCAAGCAGGCAGAACCTCTGCAACCAGATAATACGAAACTTAATATGGGCACCAACATCAGTACTCTCCTCTTGTTTTGACTTTCTAAGCCAGTACAGGGCACATAAAACATATACGAGTTCATGATATTTATATCCCGAGAGCACATCTCTGTGCGAAATAAAATTAAAGACTGCAAACCCAGCTTGCAAGCTTTGGTCAACAAAAAATTGCATAACAACGAGCAGTAACAGAACAACAGCAGGCATTACGTGAAAGATAAAACGTTGACGACGTTTGGGCTTTACATTGCAATTTTCTATCACATAAAAAAACAGCATAGGACCCAGCAAAAACAACAATGGCTGTAAAACTTTATGTGCAGGCTCTTCAAGGGTATAGAAAAGCGTTACTATGTGCACAATGCCAATAGCTAAGATATAACCAATAAGGAAGTTATGATTGGATTTTCTTTGCTTAGGCAGTGAAAATATAATGAAGACAAATGAAAAACATAAGGTAACGGTTATTGTTGTTGTAATGGCTAATAAATCAAAGCTCATCAAAATTACATTTTTCCTATGGCGGTCATTATCAATTGAGTATTTAAACTGTATTTATAGTTCGGCCCGAACAATAAATACTACTATAGACGGTTATATTGAACCCTTTTATTGCGCTGTTCAATAAATATTTATGTCCCTACATCTAACTGACCCATACTAAAAACATTCCTAATTTACAATACGTTACAACACATGTATTGCAATAGACCTGCTCGAAACAAAGTTAGTTATCAATATTTTTTAGTAAAAACCGAACGGACTGAACGCTTTTAGTATATTTTTTCCTTATCCTCGTCACTGAATCACATCACCCTGTATTGAGCCAAGTACTAAAGCAGAGTAAGGAAGTAAAATGCAAAAAAATAATCGAATTGAGCTAATTGATCTCATCAGAGGGACAGCGTTACTCGGCATTTTGTTAATGAACATAAGACTGTTTTCACAACCCTACGCAGCCTATTTCAATCCATTAGCTTATGGCGATTATCAAGGAATAAATAAGCTTTGGTGGGATCTGCAATACATAGTGGCAGACCAAAAATTCATGGTTATATTTTCCATGCTGTTTGGCGCCAGCACCGCCTTGGTTTGTGACCAGTATACAAAAAAACAACTGAATTGTGGTGTGATGTTTGGTCGAAGAATGGCTATATTATTAGCTATTGGCTTGATCCATTCTTATATAATCTGGCATGGTGACATATTGGTTTCTTATGCAATATGCAGTCTGTTCCCTTTTCTGTTTAGAAATACTCATTGGCATGTTTCACTAGTGGCCGGCATAATCTGCCTGCTAATAGGTTCCGCCATAAGTTATTCATCCTATTTAACAATTTCTGTGCTGCCTAATCACGTTCAGCAACAAATTGCTCAGGCCTTCTGGTCTCCCAACACTGCCACACTAGATGCCGAAATTGTAGCTTTCCAGGGCGCTTGGATAGATCAGTTCGCCACACGTATAGGCATGGCATTCCATTTTCAAACCGAGTCATTTATCAATTGGGGGTTATGGCGCATCAGCGGATTAATGCTATTAGGCCTGACTGCATACCGAGGTGGCTTTTTAACCGGCCAATTTAGTCTGACCCAATATGCTCTGATAGGTATAGCAGCGAGCATACTCGGATTAATATTGATCTGCTTTGGTTATCATTTTAATAACATTGAAAATTGGACATTTGCAGCTTCGTTTTTCAAAAATAAGTTGTGGAATTACTGGGGTTCTGTGCTATTGGCCTTAAGTTATATTTGCTTACTTGCCATCATTCAAAATAAACAATATCTGACCTATTTAACCAGCCACCTGAGAAATATTGGACGCACCGCTTTATCAAATTATTTACTTCAGAGCCTGATGTGCACAGGCATAATTTATGGGTTTAAATTATTTGCTAGACTCGATGCGATTCAAAGCGGCTGTCTGGTTCTTTCTGTCTGGCTGACTCAGACCATTATGACCCACTACTGGCTTAAGTATAATTCAATGGGGCCAGTAGAAGGCGTTTGGCGAAAACTTACCATTACTTCATTATCAGCTAATAAATAAGCTAAATATATTTTATACTTTAAAGGTGCTCGCCATATCTTGTAATGAAGCAGCTAATCTTGCCTGCTCTTTAGCTGTTACTGATATTTGATTTGCACCTGTGGCAGTCTCCGTTGATTTTTCTTCAACAGAAACCACATTCTGTGCAACATCTTGAGTTACCACTGCCTGCTCTTCAATGGCAGTTGCAATTTGGTCTGTCATCGCAAAAATATCACCCACAGACTCTGTTATGTCTTCTAACATATGCTCAACTTCTTTGGAATTTCCAACTGCCTCTGCAGCTTTTTTCTGACTAGATTCAATCACATTATAAGCTGAATTAGCATCACTCTGGAGTGACAAAATAAAACTTTCAATCTCAGCTGTAGACTCTTGGGTGCGTTGAGCCAAGGTACGTACTTCATCAGCAACAACAGCAAAACCACGACCTTGCTCTCCTGCCCTCGCAGCTTCAATTGCGGCATTTAATGCCAGTAAATTTGTTTGATCTGCAACGGATTTAATAACATCAACAACACTGGTAATGTTATTACTACTTTCATGTAAGCTATTAATCTGTTTAGCTAAACCATCAATCTCATTAGCCAAAGTTTCTATTGATTGATAAGATTTTTGCACAGTTTCTAAACCATTTTTCGCTTTTTCATCGGCATCTTTTGCTGAATTCGCAGTATTTTGAGTATTCTCAGCCACTTCTTTCACTGTAGCTGATAGCTCTTCAATTGCGGTTGCAATTAAGCCAATACCACTTTGTTGTTCAAATAATGATTGTGAATTATATTCACAAGTTTGTGCAGTTTCTTCCGCAGCTGAAGCTAATGTCATACTTGAAGATGAAATATCTTTAATTACATGAGAGAAACTAGCTAAAGTTTTGTTTAAAGAAACTGAGATTTGACCTAATTCACTGTTTCCTTCATACGGGCTATGAACAGTCAAATCATTTTCATGTCGAACTTTAGACAATACATTCGTTAAGCTTTTTACTCTATCAGTAAGTTCATTAATAATATAAAAACTAACGGCTAACGCTAGAGTAATTAAGAGCGTACTAACAATTATATTAAGCACCATGGTGTTAAATGCATCGCTTTGTTTTGTTTCAACCAAAGCAAGTATGTTATTGCCCAAATGATTTTCTATTTTTTTAAGCTGACCTATTCGCCCTGTTGATTGCGTAAACCAGTACTCTGCTTCAATACCAAAATCATTTTGCTTGCTATTGGCTATTGTACGAATTTTACCTACTTCTTTTACTGCACTGTGATCAAGCTGTTGATTAAAAAAACTATTGTTATCGGCATTACTAAAATGCTTGAAGCTATCAAAGTAGGTATTTTGTTCACTCACTAAGGTAATAAATTTTGCAAACATACCTGAGCCAAATTGATTTTTTGCAAAAGTATTGCTCAATACTGCTCTTTCAATACCAGCGCGCTCTTTTCCTTGTAAAAAGTTAAAATAAGCGATGGTTTCTTTCGTCACTAAAGCATCAGTGCTAATTTCAGCATTTAATGCCGCAACACTTAATAAGTCTTTATTTAATTTAGTGTAATAAGTTAATGCTGCCCCAAGAGATATCGATTGTGCATCAACTTGTTGACGTATGGAGGTTATTTTTTGTAACGCTTGTTCAATAGATGAGTTCAACTGAACAATGTTGCTAAGTGTTAGATCACTTGCTTTCCAAAAGCTTGTTTTCTTAGTACGCTTTTGATCTGTATTTTGGCGTTGGTTTTTTAATTTATTACCAAATTTAGTACCTTTAGATCCTAAAAAACCGGCGGTCATACCACGTTCTTTTTGTAGTTCATGAACTAATTCACTATAAACAACTGACAATTCTGTTAAAGGAGCAATGGTAGACATCTCTCTCTTGATATTCACATTATCAATTATAGCGCTGATGCTTAACCATAAAAATCCCAACATAGGTAAAGCGAGCAAAGTGAAAATTTTCTTTCTAAAAGAAAGATTAGACATATTCATATATTTTCCAAAATTTTTTAGGTAATAAACTATCTAGCTGTATGAGTATAGTAGCAAAATTTAAATGAACCACTAATATGGACTTTAGTATGAGAGAAAATAGATTTTCTTTTTAATAAAGAGTCCATTTTGTTGAATAAAAAATATTACATACAAGCCTATTAAGTCTCAATAGGCGAAAACATAATAAAGTAGGTTTAGCATTCAATTGTAAAGAGGTGTAATTTTGAGACAGAGTTTTTGACTTTATAACTCAATAATTAGCAAAATACTTTTATAACTGAACTATTCTATCAGATAAGGTTGATGCATACTATATGATAACTATAGGAAATTTAGGCAAAAAAAACCGGTAGCAAGGCTACCGGTGCATTAGCTATGAGGAAAGCTAGAATATTCAATTATTACAACAAGCGTCCACATAAGGGAACAAACAGAATTATAGAGTACATACTCTAAGAAAACAAGCGAAAACTGTAATTAAGTTACATTTTTGTTATTTTATTTCTTGTGTTCTTCTGTGAAGCATGGAGAACATTGCATTTTGCAAAATATTATAACTAACTCTTTTCAACTTGCGACTGTTTTAAATCAACAAAAAGTCAGTCGATATTTGGTTATCCAACTGACATACAGTAAACTATTGCCAATTTCCGTTATTAGTGAATAAAAGATGTCAGATCAACAACGTAATCAATCACCAGACGCACAAGATAAAACGTCAGACAACACCACTCACTTTGGTTACAAAACCATTGATAAAGAAGATAAAGTGTCTATGGTCGCGGGGGTTTTTCATTCGGTTGCTAAACAATATGACATAATGAATGACTTAATGTCATTTGGTGTTCACCGTTTATGGAAACGCTTTACTATTGACGCCAGTGGTGTGCGCCCCGGTAATAACGTGTTAGATTTAGCAGGTGGAACAGGTGATTTAACAGCAAAATTTTCTCAGTTAGTTGGTAAAGAAGGCAAAGTTGTCTTGGCCGATATCAACAGTTCAATGCTCAATGTTGGTCGCGACAAGTTGCGTGATAAAGGTTTAGTACAAAATATCAAATATGTGCAAGCCAACGCCCAATATTTACCATTTGAAGACAATACCTTTGATATTGTCACTATTGCTTTTGGTTTACGTAACGTTACTGATAAAGACATGGCGCTGCGCTCAATTTATCGAGTATTAAAACCTGGTGGCCGTTTATTGGTATTAGAGTTTTCCAAACCTGAACATGAGCTACTTAACAAAGCTTATGATTTCTATTCGTTTAACATTTTGCCCAAAATTGGCGAATTAGTGGCAAAAGATGGTGATAGTTATCAATATCTTGCTGAGTCAATTCGTATGCATCCAGATCAAGAAACGTTAAAAACTATGATGGATAGCGCAGGTTTTGAACAAACAAGTTTTAAAAACTTAACTGGCGGCGTTGTAGCATTACACAAAGGTTATAAATTTTAGCCACGCACTCTTAACTACGTAGGCTCTAATTTGACAAGACAAGGTTATTTTAATGTTGCAGCAAGCATTCACTTCATCGCTAGAACTATTGATTAATAAAGTATTATCATTAAATACTAGTAAAATTGATCTAAAGAAATTAGAACAGAAAACACTGACAATCATTTTGTCTGAGTTCAACTTTCCAATCAGTTTTAGTGTAGATAACAACAAGGTTATCGTTTCCGGATTAACTGAACGAGCCGACTGCACTGTAAATACGAGTATAAAGACCTTACAAGAATTAAAAGCCGAGCAACAATTAACCGAGTTAATTAAACAAAATAAGCTCGATTTAACTGGCGATATTAAAGTCGCACAACAATTTACTAGCCTTGCAGAAAGCCTTAATATTGATTGGCAAAGTGAATTGGCTGCCCATATCGGTGACATGCCAACACACAAATTACTGCAACTAGGTAAGAGAGTTGCTGACAAATTTGAATTTGCCAGCAAACAAATCGAAGCAGATGTTAGTGAATATATAGTACATGAGAAACGCTTAGTGGTCACTCGTAGCCAAATTGAGCAGTTTAATCAACAAGTCAGCCAAGTTAGCAACCAAGTTGATAAAATTTCCACTCGTATTGAAGCATTGACCAAAGGACTTTCAAACACGTGAGTAGCACACGACTGTATCGCATTGTTAAAACATTTTTAAATTATGGTTTGGACGACATGGTGCCAAAAAAAATGTTGCCTTGGTATGCCAAATTGGGTCGTTTCTCCCTATTTTGGTTGCAAAACAAACACAAAAACAAGCCTGTTGCCCAACGCTTTCGTTTAGCCATTGAAGATCTTGGCCCCGTTTTTATTAAATTTGGTCAAATGCTCTCTACCCGACGCGATTTATTACCGCCAGACTTCGCTGATGAATTAGCGTTATTGCAAGATCAAGTCACTCCCTTTGATGGCGAGCTAGCCAAACAGTTAATTATTGATGCTATGGGCATTGAAATGTTTGAGCAGCATTTTAGTGATTTTGATACTAAGCCACTTGCCTCTGCTTCTATTGCCCAAGTACATACTGCAACCTTAGTTGAAGATGATACAAAGCGAAATGTGGTTATCAAAGTACTACGTCCAAAAATTGGCAAAACAATATTAGCCGATATAAAAGTGATGACTCGCATTGCAACTATAGTTGCTAGGTGGCTTCCTGACGGTAAACGCTTACGCCCTGTTGAAGTCGTTGCGGAGTATAAAAAAACAATTTTAGATGAGCTAGATCTCAACCGTGAAGGGGCTAATGCTATTCAGCTAAAGCGTAATTTCGAACAAGGCAGCAAATACGATAAAGTGCTTTATGTTCCTGAAATTTATAGTGAATACAGCCACAAAAACGTTTTAGTAATGGAACGTATCTACGGTATTGGCGTAGCTGAAATTGACACATTAAATAGCCTGACTGTTGATATGAAGTTACTGGCTGAACGTGGCGTGGAGGTATTTTTTACCCAGGTATTTAGAGATAGTTTCTTCCATGCAGATATGCATCCGGGCAATGTTTTTGTTGATGCGACTAATCCTGCTGATCCCACTTGGATTGCCATAGACTGTGGTATTGTTGGCACATTAAATCGCGAAGATAAGCGTTACTTAGCAGAGAATTTTGTTGCCTTCTTCAATCGTGATTATCGTAAAGTGGCACAACTGCATGTTGATTCTGGTTGGGTACCCGCTAATACAAGCGTTGATGAATTTGAATTTGCCATTCGCACCGTTTGTGAGCCTATATTTAACAAGCCCCTATCTGAAATTTCTTTTGGTCAGGTATTGGTTAATTTATTCAATACCGCCCGTCGCTTTAACATGGAAGTACAACCGCAATTAGTTTTATTACAAAAAACATTACTTTATATTGAAGGCTTGGGTAGGCAGCTCTATCCACAATTAGATTTATGGCAAACTGCAAAACCCTTTTTAGAAAATTGGGTAAAAGAGCAAATGGGCGTTAAGGCCGTCTTTACCAAGATAAAAGAAAACCTACCTTTTTGGAATGAAAAACTGCCTGAAATGCCTGATCTAATCTACGACTATTTAAAAGCGGGCAAAGAAAGTCAATTTCAACAAGTACAACTGATGGAAAGGATAGCTCAGCAACAACAAGCAAATAATCAACGATTAATTTTCGGTGTATTGGCTGCCGGACTTTTCATCAGTTCAGCGCTACTATTGAACCAAAACAACCTATTGTTTGCTTCAATAAGTGTTGGGGCTGCTGCGTTTTGCTTTATATTATCTTTTAAAAAGTAGTCACGGAATAAACACTAAGACAGCTCAATTTCCATAGTTTCATGGTCGACACCGCGGCCATATTTATTCTTTAGCTTTCCATTCTTTTGCTCTTTAACGACAAAGCCTAAACGCTGATAAAGTGATTTTGCTCTTGGGTTGGTTGCCGCCACATCTAAACAGACATGTGTCGTATTAACTTGTTTCTCATATGCAATAAAATGTTCAATCATTCTTTGCCCGAAACCTTTGCCACGAGAATCAGGGCTAACACCCAAATTATGTAAACACACTCTACCTTTTGTCGGCGGAGTAACAATAGCTTCAAAGCGTAAGCCTCTAAAAATAACTTTCAACCCTTTAAATAGGCCATAAAAACCAAAAATTTGTTTTGCTGCAACAACCGTATACGCAAGATTCTGCCTACTACTTCTGCGGCCAACGAGGCCAACAATGGTATTATTATCTAGCGCTACTATATGATCGTTATAGCCGAATTCGCCTTTACCTTTAACAAAGGCATAGCGCAAAAAATCTATAGCTTGTTCTGAATAGTCAACTGAAAAAACATAACGAAAGGCTTCCGGTCCTGCGCTATACATTAAAGGAATGGCCTCATTTACGTCACTTGGCTGGCAAGATCTATATTCTAGTGTCATTATTACTTTTATAGGTGTTTAGGTTTGCATTAAATATTACAAGTAACCGCTACTTTATATCAAGTAGATTAAGTTTTTGAGTATAGCTTTTGATGAAAAATATGATCTTAGGGTTGACTAAATTTTCACTACTAGCCAGTTTTAAATTAATGGTTATGCTGTTTTATCGTTTTGAGCAGCAATGGTTTTCTTCCTCAACCAAACAACAATGGCGTGAAGTGAATTTCATCATTTTTCTCAATCACACCAGCTTGTTCGAGCCGCTATTTATTCGTTTAGCTCCCATGGGGTTTTTATGGCGTATTGCTAATGATTTAGTGGTACCCGGTGCCGATATCACCATGGCTCGCCCCATTACCGGCAAAATCTATAAAACACTCATTCCTGGTTGTATTCCAATCACAAGAAAAAAAGATCTTTCTTGGCAGAATTTTCTCGACCATGTAAAAAATGACAAAATTACCGCAATTCTACCTGAAGGGCGTATGATGCGGAGAAATGGCTTAGATAAAGATGGTCAGCCCATGAGTATTCGCAGTGGCTTCGTAGATATTCTCCAAAAACTAGACCAAGGAAAAATACTGTTTGTTTACAGTGGTGGCTTACACCACATTCAGGCACCTGGTGATAAGTTACCAAAGCTGTTCAAGAAAATAAAAGTGAATTTAGAAATCATCAACTTAGTCGATTACAAACAACAATTCAATTGCGAAGATGAAGAAGAATTCAAAGCACAAGTGATGGCTGATGTGAGTGATAAATTACGAAACAATTTGCCGAGCTAATTAACCAAACTAAAACACACACATTTAATAATAGCCTATAACTTCTTAAGCTATTTTCCCTTAGCTAGTTGCTCCCGCAAACTCGCCATCCCTTGTTTATTTGATTCTTTTTTATGGGTTTCTGTTTTTTTTACCTGCCCTAGTTCCCAATTCAAATCATCTTGCGGCAACTCATGTAAAAACCGGCTCGCTTCTGTGCGTGATACTTCGCCAAATTGGCGACGTTCTCGCGCGTAAGTAAAGATTAACTCACGTTGAGCGCGAGTGATGCCTACATAAGCTAAACGACGTTCCTCTTCAACACTGCCTTCGTCAATGCTCGTTTGATGAGGCAATAATCCCTCTTCCATGCCAATTAAAAAAACATAAGGAAACTCTAGTCCTTTTGAAGCATGTAAAGTCATTAGCTGTACTTGGTCGTTATTGTCTTCTTCTTCATTGCGCTCCATCATGTCACGCAATGTCAAACGAGTAACAATTTGCGGCAAGGTCATCGGCTCTTCATCGTCAGAGCCTTCAAGCATTTGGGTAACCCAACTAAATAACTCGGTAACATTCTTCATCCGCATTTCTGCAGCTTTTGCGCTAGGCGACGTATCGTAGAGAAAATCTTCGTAATTGATTTCTCGTATCATAGAACGCAGCACTGCAGCAGTATCACCACGCTCGGTTTGATCCCCAACATTAACTAACCACTGGGTAAAGGCCTGCATTTTCATTAAAGCGCGCCCAGTTAACGTTTGCTCTAGCCCTAATTCAAAACTAGCAGCGAACATACTAATTTGACGCATATTGGCGTAGGTACCCAATTTTTCTAGTGTTGCAGGGCCAAGTTCCCGTTTAGGCACGTTCACAATACGCAAAAAAGCATTATCATCATCTGGGTTAACAAGAACACGCAAGTAAGCCATTACATCTTTAATTTCAGCGCGCGAAAAAAACGAGGTACCGCCGCTAATTTTATAGGGAATACGGTTTTGCATCAGTGCTTTTTCTAATAAACGTGATTGATGATTACCACGATATAACATTGCATAATCTTTGTAATGGCTACGGTTCATGAAACGGTGACCGATTAACTCACCAATAATTCTAGATACTTCATCCTCTTCATTTTTGGTTTGTACAACGCGAAGTTCTGGCCCATAGGCTAACTTACTAAAAAGTGCTTTATCGTAAACATGTGGGTTATTGGCAATTAATATATTGGCACATTTCAAAATACGGCCACTTGAGCGATAGTTTTGCTCTAATTTAATCAATTTTAATTGTGGAAAGTCTTTACCCAATAACACTAAGTTCTCAGGTTTTGCTCCACGCCAAGAGTAAATTGATTGGTCATCATCACCCACAACAGTTAAACGAGCACGCTCACCTGCTATTAATTTGACTAACTCATACTGACTAGCATTAGTATCTTGATATTCATCTACCAGTAGGTAGCGAATTTTATTACGCCAGCGTTCACGTACTTCGGGATAATTTTTCAATAACAGCGTAGGGATCAGAATTAAATCATCAAAATCAAGCGCATTATAAGCTTTCATATGCTGATGATAACGCTGATAAAATTCAGCAAATTCTGCGGAATCAGCATCAACTGCCATATTCAGCACAGCATCAGGCAATAATAAATCATTTTTCCAATTAGAAATCTTGCTTTGCAACTGACTCAGTAAGTCTTTATCGCCATCAAGCTCATCAAGTGTTAATTCTTTTAACAATGAAAGGCTGTCTTGGTCATCAAACAGAGTAAACCCTGGTTTATAACCTAAGGTCTTAATTTCTCTGCGGACAATATCTAATCCAAGCGAGTGAAAAGTAGAAACGGTTAAACCACGAGTTGAATCTTTACCGAGCATTTTTATAATACGCTCTTTCATCTCCCGCGCCGCTTTGTTGGTAAAGGTTACCGCAGCAATATTTCTCGCTTTGTAATCACACTTTTGAATTAAATAGGCAATTTTCTGGCAAATAACCCCGGTTTTACCCGAGCCTGCGCCAGCCAAAACAAGGCAAGGGCCACTGACATACTTTACGGCTTCGTTTTGTCCGGGGTTTAATTTCATTGTTATTACAGTTACGGAATGATTAAATTTTTTAAGGTCGATGATTTTACCTGTTTTTAGTCACCAGCAAAACAGTTACAATGTTCTTAAATGAAATTTCAGGTGAATAATATGATCAATGCAAAAAAAATTGAAGAAATAGCCAAACAAGTTACTGATGCGATTCCGCCAGGTTTAAAAACCTTAGCTAACGATTTTGAAGATAAAACCAAAACTGTGTTACAACGTAAATTATCACAACTTGATGTGGTAACCCGAGAAGAATTTGATGTGCAAACGCAGGTTTTAATTAAAACACGCACTAAATTAGCCGAGCTTGAAGCACGCTTAACAGAATTAGAAGTAAATATTGCCGAGAAATAAAGAATTTATCTACATGCTCAAATATGCACTTATTATCTTTGCTCTAGTTGGATTTATGACAAAAACTAACGCTAATAGCTTTACCACTGAATCTGAACTTATCACTCGTTACAGTGGTGAAATTGCGGCTTTTTGGCAACAAGGTAATTTTTCTCATTTCAGTGGTGTTAACGATGTCCGAATTAATTATGCGGTCTTCAATCATAATGCAGCCAATATAAAATCAGACAATAACCCCTCTAAAAAATGCTTAGTTATTTCTTCAGGCCGCAGCGAAGGTTATTTAAAATATAAAGAGCTGAGCTTTGATTTATTCAATCTTGGTTTTAATGTTTTTCTTATTGATCATCGTGGACAGGGTTTGTCTGAGCGAGAATTAGAAAACCCTCATAAAGGTTATGTCGAAAACTTTCAATATTATGTTGATGATTTAGCCATGTTCATTGAAAGCATAGTTAGCCCACACTGTACTGTTGATGGCGATATTTATAAACCATACTTATTAGCTCATTCCATGGGTGGCGCTATTGCTGCCAGATATTTGCAAGACTATCCTAATAACATTCAAGCGGCGGTATTATCCTCGCCTATGCTAGGTTTTAATAGTGGCGGAATTCCAGACATTGTTGCTAAACCATTGATTAAAACCACAGCTCAATTGAATCAATGGTTTGATGAAACCCCATGGTATTTCTTTGGACAGGAAGATTATGTTCAAAATGACTTTGTCGGTAATCCGCTAATGCATTGTGAATTACGTCATCAACAATTTAGTCAGCTATATCATAAAACCCCTGCTATTCAACTTGGCGGGATCACCGTAAAGTGGTTAACCGAGTCCATAGCAGCACTTGAAAAAATATTTACCAATATAAATAAAATAACAACACCAACGTTGGTGATTCAAGCGGGTGCGGATAAAATTGTTAACAATCAAGCGCAAGATGATTTTTGCCAGCAATTACATCAATTGCACCCACAATCGTGCCCCGATGGCATACCGCTAGTCGTAAAAGATGCTTATCATGAGTTGTTTTTTGAAAGCGATATTTACCGACAACAGGCATTAACGGCTGTTGAAGAGTGGTTTGAAAAACACTAATACCAAATGAAATAGCTTAAGGTTGTTGCACTCTTAACTCTTCTGGCACTACTGAACTTGGATCATGGTGAATAAACACTTCGCATGGTTCAAGGGCTTGGCAAATTTCAGCTTCAATATCATCACCAATACTATGCGCCTCTAATAGTGACAAATTGTCCGCCAGCTCTAAATGAAATTGAATAAAACGCTGAGCGCCTGACTGCCTTGTACGCAGTTCATGTAAACCTAAAGCATGATCATGAGCTAAAACAATGCTTTTAATTTGTGCTAGTTCATCTTCACTTAACTCATGATCCATTAACTGATAAACACTTTGATAAATAATTTGTCCTGCTCCAAAAAGTAAATACAAAGCGACTGCAATGGTAAAAGCACCATCTGCTTGTAGCCAAATGCCTTGACTTAAAAAGATGGCAGCCAACACACCTAAATTCAAAAATAAGTCTGATTGATAGTGCAACGCATCAGCACTAATCACAATAGAGCCAGTACGCTTAATAACATAACGCTGAAAAACCACCAAAAAAAGAGTAAGGATAATAGCAACAATAGTAACCCCAATAGCAATATTACTTTGCACAATAATGCGAGGATTTATTACTCGTTCAACACCATTGAAGATAAGTAAAATTGCTGACCCTAGAACAAAAGCCGCTTGCACTAAACCCGCTAAACTTTCTGCTTTACCATGACCAAATTTATGCTCATCGTCCGCTGGTGCTAAGGCAAAACGAAGAATAACAATGTTCATCACCGAAGCAAATAAATCTAAAATAGAATCTGTAGTAGATGCAAGCATTGCGCTTGAGTCGCTTACTAACCAAGCATAAAACTTAATAACCACTAATATTAAAGCTACTGATGAAGAAGTGATAGCGGCTAATCGGACCCAATAGGCATATTGGTCTGTATGAGTTGATGTATCTGTTGAGGTGGTTGTTGGTATATTTTCTGACATGAAAAAGCAGGCTTTACGTAAGTATTGTCGCTATAATAGCAAGAAATTAACCTTCCACTCAAACTTACGTTGTTATCATTATGTTAGATGTTGTTCTTTTTCAACCGCAAATTCCCCCAAACACTGGCAACATCATTCGTTTATGTGCCAATTCAGGGTTTCGCTTACATTTAATTGAGCCTTTGGGGTTTGATTTAGAGGATAAGAAACTACGCCGCGCAGGGCTAGATTATCACGAATTCGCAGCAATTAAGCGCCATGAGAATTTCAACGCTTTTGTTGAGCAAGAACAACCAAAGCGCATACTGGCCATTACCACCAAAACCGATAACTTTTATGGTGATGTAACCTTTACAAAAGGGGATTATTTACTGTTTGGTTCAGAAACCGCTGGGTTACCTGAAAGTGTACGAGTACAAATTCCAGATAGTGATAAAATTCGTATTCCCATGCTTAAAGAAAGTCGTAGCATGAATTTATCGAACGCCGCTGCAGTAATCGTTTACGATGCTTGGCGTCAGTTAGG
>Ga0209184_1000303_pt1 | contig 59791 bp, 49 predicted proteins | sample EN8Hudsemesocosm_2_FD_184627 | JGI IMG/M metagenome (GOLD analysis project Ga0209184, IMG submission 184627) | Methane-oxidizing microbial communities from mesocosms in the Hudson Canyon - EN8C Hudson Canyon (SPAdes) (version 2) | ecosystem: Environmental > Aquatic > Marine > Cold seeps | place... | reverse complement strand
CTTACCAATTGTATCCGCCTCTTTATTTGAATCAGACTGGTTGAGCCATACAAATATTGAATCTGTATCACCATAGATCACCTCATAACCTTTTTCTTCAATGAGTTCACGGGTACGTAGCATAATTTTATGACCACGAAGGGTGATTGAACTAGGTAAGCGTGCATCAAAGAAACGACACCCTGGTGTACCCATTACGCCATAAAAAGAATTCATAACCAATCATAGTTCTAAAAATATACATATTTAATTATGAGTGAGTTTGAAACTATGTTTAATATCAGTCGGTTATGATCATAAATCAAGTTAAAGCTTTAAAGGTTTAACTCGTTCATAAAAATTTACTATATAAGTAATCTCACTCATAAAACTAGATTGATATAATTGCGTTATTTCTTTGAAATTCACAAACAAGACAACGTGAATGTTGAGAATAAATTAAGGTAAGTTGAGTAAATCTTATTGATAGTCTTTTTGTCTTTAATATGCCTGATAATATTTATGATTATAAGGGAATAGCTTTCCCTGCATATTATTGGAGGTATAATGTGGTATGACCAAATCAGTACTATTTCTAAATGTTTAATATAAATGGCACTCTCATTACTCGTCAGTGGATAGATACTCGTGACGGGCTTCTTTTAAGGTTCTGGATTAAGACCCCTAATGGACCTCTACTTGTTGAACAAACTAACCAAGAAGGCATTTTTTTTGTAGAAGAGAGTCAATTACAAGAAGCCATATCCCTAACTAAGAAATTAGTACATCGAACTAGTTCTTTAAACCTAAAATCATTTTCTCAGCAGTCTGTTACTGGGTTCTACTTTAACAATCAGCGTAACCTTCGTAGTGCGGCCAGTTTACTCAAAAATCATGGGATAGAAGCTCTTGAGTTTGATGTTCGAACGGTTGATCGTTACCTAATGGAGCGCTTTATAACGGCTTCTATGACAGTATTTGCTGAAAAAGTTCATAGTAAAGGACGTTATAACGTTGTTTATAATGGAAACTTAAAACCAGCTGAGATTGAGCCTGACTTTAGTGTTATTTCTTTTGATATTGAGACCTCATTCAATGGTAAGCAACTTTTATCAATAGCGGTTTATGGGTCTGGTGTTCAGATTGTCTTCATGCAATCCTATGAGCCTCTTAAAAATTGCCAAATATACGAAGACGAACGTAGTTTGCTCATTGGATTCATTGATTGGATACAGGTATACGATCCGGATATTTTAATTGGTTGGAATTGTATTAATTTTGATCTACGTTTTTTGGAAGACGTGTGTCAGCGGCTTGGGGTAAAATTTAACTTAGGTCGAAATAATGAAACGTTAGAATGGAGAACTAGTGGGGTTAATAAGGAGCACTATTTCGTGCTCATACCTGGTCGAGTGGTTCTTGATGGGATTGATACTTTAAAAACAGCGACTTATAGCTTTGAAAGTTTTTCTCTGGAGTTCGTTTCTCGAGAGCTATTAGGAAGGGGTAAACTTGTCTATGACCCTGATGACAGAGGCGAAGAAATTATGCGTCTTTTTCAAGAAGATAAGCAGGCTTTAGCAGATTATAATCTTGAAGATTGTGCGCTTGTGTGGGATATATTTGATAAGACAAATCTTATTCAGTTTGCGTTTGAACGGGCTAAATTAACGGGTTTACCCATGGATAAAGTGGGTGGTTCTGTAGCAGCGTTTGAAAATCAATATTTACCACGACTGCATCGTAAGGGGTATGTCGCGCCAAATTTACCAGATGACCCGCAAGGTATAGGTAGTCCTGGGGGATATGTAATGGACTCACAGCCCGGGCTTTATGAAAATGTATTAGTTTTGGATTTTAAAAGCCTCTATCCCAGTATTATTCGCAGTTTTAAAATAGATCCTTATGGCTTGGCTGAAGGGGATCGATTAGTCAATCGCAGTGAGCTTGATGGTAGTATTCCACTCGGTAATGAATGCTACGATGTTCAACAACTTTCACAAGGTTTTAGGGGCGCATTTTTCAAAAAAGAGAACAGTATACTACCTAATCTGATTGAAAATTTATGGGTAGCCAGAGACAAGGCGAAAAGCGAGAGAAATGGAGCTCTTTCACAGTCATTAAAAATACTAATGAATTCGTTCTATGGCGTCATGGGTACCCCAGGTTGTCGCTTCTTTGATGCACGTTTACCCAGTTCAATCACCCTGCGTGGACATGAGATTATGCTACGTACTCGTGAGCTGATAGAAGAGGAAGGTTACCAAGTTATTTATGGCGATACAGACTCTATTTTCGTATTACTAAGTAAGTCAGTTGAACAGGGTCAGGCTTCAGAAATTGGGCAGCAGCTCGTAGAGAAAGTAAACCTGTGGTGGAAAAGTCATTTAGTTCAAAAATATCAACTGGTAAGCGCTTTAGAGCTAGAGTATGAAAGCCACTATACAAAGTTCTTGATGCCTACATTGCGTGGCTCGAATTTAGGCACAAAGAAGCGGTATGCAGGGTTGATATGCCAAAAAGGTTTTGCAATTGACCACCCCGATAAAGAGTCTTACAAGATTGTATTTAAAGGTTTAGAGAGTGTCAGAACTGATTGGACTAGGCTTGCCCGTGACTTTCAAAAAGAACTCTATGAACGTATTTTTCTTAATCGAGAATATCAATCTTTTATACGAAAAATTGTGGTTGAAGTGAAACAAGGTAAGCATGATAATAAATTGGTTTATCGTAAACGCTTACGAAGGAGGTTAAGTGAATACCAACGCAATATCCCCCCTCACGTTCAAGCAGCAAGAAAGGCTGATGCTTGGCGTGTCGACCAAGGTAAGCAGGAGAGATACAAAAATGGCGGTTGGATTGAATACTATTACACAGTTAATGGACCTGAGGCTGAAGAATGCCTTTTATCCAGGCTAGATTATGAGCTTTATTTGGATCGTCAGATTTTACCAATTGTTGACGGCATTGTGAGTTTTCTTGGTACATCTTATGAGGAGATTGCCGGTAATCAGATGACATTACTGTAGTTTGACCTGATTACATTGAGTTTATATTTATTTTACTAGCCTAAATTTATATCGGCTGGTCTCGCAAATGAATACGTCACTGCAGGTGATATTCATGTGTGCTATAGGTAGCGTGCGAGAGTCATTAAATATCGAGCTTGATATCAATGAGTCGAAATTTGAAAATTTCTACTTACAGCTTTTTATTTTTCTCAGCACCCATCCACAAAAAAGTAGTTCTGCTTAGCGTATTGTTCATTGTTTGGATGACGGAGGCCATCACATTCATTATCCCATAATCGCCATATTGCATGAGGAAGTGTAGGCTCTTGCAAAACAATTTGGTCAGATAGCCCTAGACTTACAATGCACTGCTTTTCCTCTAAGAGATGAATCAAATAACCTGTCTCAGCTGATACAGCATCCAACTCATGCGAATCTAGTCTTTCTCCTGAGAGACGATTATAAAATGATAGATCCCCCGTTAGCGCACAACCTGCAATTATTTTATTTCCAGGCACATCAAATAACCACGATTTGAATTTATACATATCCATACTTACACCTCATGTTTTTTAATTAATATCTGTTCGAAAATAAATTTTTTATTAAAATAAATACATCAGAATACGCATGTCGTATAAAAATAAAAGTTTTAAAAATCAATTGCTTAGCTGGTATATCATGCGCGTATTGTATTCATATTACAATAGTGTTTTAAACATACATTAATGAATAAAGTAAAAATTGATTAACGAATCAAAGCATGCATTATTCAGGCTAAAACATGGCATATAAATCCTTTCAGATTAGTGTCACTCAATGCATAACTGCCTCCGCAAGCTGAATACGTGAACAGTATTAATTAGTAAATCATTAGATGTTATAAAAATAGACGCATCACAATTTAAGGAGTCGAAATATGCTTGAGCTGATTAAAGTAACTGCTCGCCTCTTAGCAAAGCCTGACTTAAACTTACCTCTGACTTACAGTACATTTATAGAAATTTCAGTACGATTACTTATTGGTGCGCCTTCGTATAGTTATGCATTATGTGATCCCGATAAATACACCAAACAAAGAAAAGCATTTTCCTCATAAGAACGCAGGCTAAAATTGACTGAATTATCCGAAATTAGCTAGGCAGGCTCAATGTCTACTTTGGAGTATGGGCTTAATTGATCGAGATTCCATAATTTATACCTGTCCCATGGTAGATTGTGCATATGCCCTATGTTTCAAGTCGGTATTGAAGGCAAAATCGATAAAACGGTGCGTTGTAATCTTTAAAATGTTTGGCATAGCTTTCGGTTACACAGAAAATAAAGGACCTGATGTTGGTATGAATTCCTCTGTCTAGGTAGGCGCGAATTGCATAGGTGTTTCTGTGCTGAACAGGCAGGTTTTGTAAACCTGAAACAAATATTAAATCATCTTCCTTTTGCTGATCCAATATTAAGCCTGAAGTTGTCACTTCAAGCTCATAAATACTTTGATTTATACTTTCGAACTTATTCTTTAATGCAGTTTGAAAAAATTTTATTTCTTTTTCAGTGCCGGTTATTACAATATGAGTAAACAGCCCTTTACTGAAATGAACTATTAACTTGTCAGCTTGAGCGTCAAGCATTGCTACCCCCTTTTATTGTTAATCACTTTTTTTCTTCTTGGGTTGTTTCTCTTAAATAAGGATGCCTTAGGTGCTGCTCATAAGGTAATAACCAAAAGCTTAATGCGTTGAGCTTATTTTTGATCAATACGCGATTTAATGGGTGGCTTTCGTTCGACATATTTCGCATTAGGCTGTTTAAATTTCGACTAAAACGAGTTCCTTTTAATATCTGACAGGAGAGGTTTTCAATAAGTGTTACACTATTCTTGTTATAAATTTTTATATTGTCGCCTGGTAGATACAATCCTGATTGTACCGCGTCTTTATCCAGTCGATTAATAACTGCGCTGGTTTTAATATCTACAGCCATGAGCTCATAATTCTCTACGTCATTACTTTCTTGATCAATTTGACGATATTTCAATATGGCTGATCGATATTTCATGGTGCTATCCTTTAATGTGGTAATAAATTGACGCTGTGTTGTCAGAAAATTTCTATTTATCATGGCTTAGCTGAATTAGTCATAATCACAATCCGGCGCACCCCATTCTTTTCCAACAGGGCCGCTTAATGCTCCTTGAAGTTTTCGGTGCTTGCACCAAGCAATGGAGACTTCATCCATTGCATCATTAGGAATAGTGACCATCAGATGCTCAACACCGACAACATTTCGGTCAATCAAATATTGCTCTGGGTTTCGTAAGGTAAGTACGGCTTGAGACGAAGACTCACTAAACTGGTTATGTTCTTCATTGAGGTAAATATTAGTTTCAGAGTGATGCATAATCACTTTCGAGTCTGATTTTATATTGATGGCACTTTGATCGAGTTGTTTTTGAGAAATCAAATGCGGCACAATATCTACACGAACATGGTTACTAAATGACGTAGTCACTGCCTCAGCAACGATTCTATCTTTGATACAAGTGGCTTCAGCAATGTCTGGTGTCCAGGCATGACTGAGCAAATTAAAATATGCATTACCGCTTATTGCGGTTAAGCCTTCATCTCGACTCACAATCACCCACCGTGATGGCTTGGTTTTATCAGCCACTTTCTCTTAAAAATAGGCGACTAATGCTTCGTCATCTTGTAATTTTAGTGTTTTAATTATTTTCTGCCCCTCGTCATTCACATCAGGCATTTTCTTTATCGCAGAATTAAGCCAGGTCGCAAGTTCTGAACAAACTCTATCGTTTTCAGAAGATTCAATTACTTCAGTGCTTTTATGGTTAGTGGCTGATTCAATTTGTTCATCGACCGTCAATGCAGGGTTGGCAGCAACGAACCCACGCAATCTTTTAAACCGGCTATTTTCTTTTTGGGCGTCTGCTTTACGCTGTAACACCCAGTCTTCAGCATCTTTTCTCGACTCAAGCTGTAATCGTTCTTCTAAATAAAATAGTTCAGGTATCGGAATTGATTGCCCATTTTTTAAATAACAAACTATGTTGGAGGACATCTCTGGCAGGTAGGCGCGTTCTGATTGCAACAACTCAAGCGCTTCTCGAAAGGTTGCTACTGGTTCAGAAAAATGGTCGCGTAAATCGAAAGCACGAAAACATAAGATGTCCTGATTTGTTGATTCCTGAAGTTTTAAAAGATTTCCATTATCAATCTTTGTTTTAAAATACTGATGAACCGCTGGCCAGTCAGGAAATAAATTAGAGCCATAGTGAATTACTTCACCTTCAAAATTCTCTTGGCCTTTGCCCCTAACGTTATCATCAATTAAATAATGACCTTTACTAAGATTTTTATGCGGTGAGATGATGAGTTGACTTACTGCAGAAAAACCTAGATGTTTTTCAACCCATAAGCGTTTATCGGTATGACTATTTGGGTTTTTCAGTGACGGGGCGGTGAGGATATAGACTTCAAGTTCTGGTTGATTATTCAGCCAGATAAACGTTTCAATCGCGCCAGTGATTGGTTCTAAATCCAAAAAGAAATTTTGTGTACTTTGAGGAAATTTAAGGCTTGGGTTCTCAAGACGGCATTTATAAAATGCCATTTTAAAATCACAAAGCGTGTCATCCATATCTATATATACAATTGCTTTGGTATCAGCTTGTGCCATTGGGTTACCGCTAAATGTAATGTTAAAAGGCAATTTGTGTTTAAAATTTTGCTAATCAAATGGTGAAATATCGACAGCAAGTATGTCTTGTTGAAAACGCCCAAATACATTGAGTGTTGCTTCGTAAGTTTGAGTCAGTAGAGAGGGCTTATTTTGAGGTGTTGAAGTTTCAATGCATTGAGTATCTTTGCTTGGCCCCATAACAATCTGGTGATCAGTTTCGTCAGCTGGGTCGGTATCGAATTCATCACTAAGTACGTCTATGCAGATGCCAGTATTGGAATTCTCGAAGCGTACAACTGCATTTTCATCGGGAATATCTTCTGCCACGCGGTAGGCGTAGTTGATTAAAGTTTTCTCTGCAGGCATGAACAAGCAAGCTTCTTGGTTTGGTGAATCCGTCATTCTCAAAATACGACCAAGGATTTGCCTAAAATGTAATTCCGTCTTAATTCTTGTCAGGTGACAACAGACCTGAAGACGAGGAATATTAGTACCTTCACTGATCATACCTACGGAAACTATCCACGGTGTTGAATTATATTTGAAGTCTTTAATGATCGTTGTCGGTTCATTATCGCGATAAGTCGCAATTACGGCAGATTCATTAAACTCATTCTGTAATATATTGAGTATTTTCAGAGCATGATCGACTGAAGACGCAACCACCAAACCACCTGCGCTAGGGTTTACCTTACGAATTTCAGTAAGCTTATTATTTGCCTGGCAAATGATATGCCGAATTACTGTCTCGTTTTCAACAATTGTTTGATATGGACAGGGGGTTTCATTAAGCAGTTCTGAGAAGCTGCTGAACGAATCAATAGTTTCGCCGTTCTCTTGTATGCTTATATTGTTATTGTCCGTTACGATAATCTGAGGTGCGCGACAGACCTGATCTTGAATGGCTTCTGCTAGACCATAAGCATAATCACATAGAATTCGGTTTTCTGACCCTTGGTATTCAGCTAACGCAATCGGAGAATTGTCAGACCTCCAAGGAGTGCCCGTCAAAGATAAGGTATACGCCGCTTGATCTTGAATCTTGGTAATGATGTCTTCACCCCAAGCATTGGCGTTGTCGGGAGAGCTCCCAGAGCAATGGTGTAGTTCATCAAAAACACATAACACTCGATGAGATTTTAATAATTGCCATATTTCATCGTTCAAATACTGCATACTTTGATACGTGAATGAATCACCTTTAGCGCCAATTAAACCATCAAAGCGCTTATTCGTCCGCTTTTCTAAAGTTTGGCGGATATCGTTGGAAATAATGACCGACGGTGAGAAGCATAATACAAAGTCAATTAAGCCTAGCTCAAAAAGGTTTGAAACAACCTCGGCAGCCATCGTAGTTTTACCTGCGCCAGGTGTTGCAAGGCACAGGAAGTGTCGATGGTTAGATGCATATTTTTTAAGTACTAGTCTTACGCATTCAGTTTGCCATTTACGAAGTTTCATAGTGCGGGTTTATCCTGTTTATGTTGTTCAATTGATTTTTCTAATGCTTTCACCTTACCGATGATTTTTTGGCTATTTTCTCGGGCAAAGTTATAGTTCTCTTGTAACTGTTCTTTGAGTTGAGGGTATTGCAAACATAAAGATTTATATTCATCGGTCTCTCCGATGCTGGTAAGCAACTCGACCTTATAACCCTGCAATTTATTGATAAGAATTTGAAGAAGGTCCTTGGAAGTTGAATCAGTCCCGGTAAGATTGAACTTTACTTCATCACCTAAAAGCTGATTTATCGCATTGAATTTACTTGTGTCGAATTTTGAGGTCTTTGCATAGGTCGTTTTATTAGTTTTTTTGGAATAAATACGTTTCAAAAGCCCATTCTTTTCTAACCGTAAAATATGTCGATAAACAAATCGGCGAGCTTCGGTTTTATGAAGATCTTTATCGCGAGATATTGCTAGATAAGCGCCTCTTAATTCCAAAATAGTGAATTTATTGAAGCTCTCTGTTTTTAAAATCGAGAGTAAACCACTATCAAGGTCTATTTTATCTGTCATTGGGTTGTCTCTTTATTTCTAGTGCTATGTTTCTTTCGTATAGTGTTTCGTGTCTCGAATTTCGCGCCATTGTACATTGTCTCTATGATCGAGACAATGAATCGATCACTATACTCAAAATATTATGACTCTCTTCGTATTTGGCTTAAAACCAAGCGCGATGAAAAGGGTCTTTCCATCAGGGCGCTAGCTGAAAGGCTTGGGCGTCATCATTCAATTGTCGGGAAAATAGAGCAAAGCCGCAGAAAAATAGACATTGTAGAATTTGTAGAATATTGCAAAATTCTGGAGGTAGACCCGCACGAGGGATTGGATATTATTATTTCAGAAATAGAATCCAAAAAGTTTCCTTCTGGTAATTAGTTTTTCGATGAGGGTTCATTTAATCGATTTATTTTTAAAGATTTTTTATTGAAAAATCTTTGAGCGTTGCTGCAATGTTCTTGCCCGCAATACTAAGTTGCCGATCCTTTATATCAATCAGGCCCAAAATCAATCAGGCTCATAATAAAATAGCTTGTCTGGATTTATAGGGTAGATAAGTCATATCTTAAAATTAGGTATGAAATGTAAACTATCTTTACTGTAAAAATATTTACAACATGTGCATAATGCCTCAATCATAAAAAGGTTATTAATCGCATGACCACAGATAAGCATGAAGTCTTATTACGACTAAAAGCAATTGAATTGCTAGCCTACTGGGAAGGTAGGCTTGTTACGCCTAAACTCGTCTCTTGGTTTGGTATCAGTCGTCAGCAAGCATCGAACGATATTAAGCGCTACCTTTCTCAGCATAACCCTGACTCTCTTGTTCACGACCCTAGCGTTAAAGCTTACGTGCCTACTGCCGGATTTCAGCCTGTATTAACTTCAGGTCACGTAAATGAGTACATGAGCCTTATTTCTGATTTTAATGGTGAGTCGATGGCTTATACATTGGAGGTTGATGCCAATGTGGTGGGTGTTCAATTACCTGATCGTACCGTACGACCTGAAGTAGTGAGAGAGCTTATACGTGCATCTAGGGCGTGTAGCAGCATAAAGATTATTTACGCTTCAATGAGTAATCCTAGCTGGCACGAGCGTATTATTTCACCCCATACCTTGGTTTATACAGGCTTCCGTTGGCATGTCAGAGCTTATTGCCATCTTAAGAATGAATTTAGAGATTTTCTGTTATCTCGAATTGACCGTACGCCTCAAGCATCTGAAGTCGAAGCACCTTCAGTAGATGATGATTCAGCCTGGCAGGAAATGATTACAATTACTCTTCAGCCAAACCAGCGATTGGATACCCAACAGCAAGCTTTGGTTGAGAAAGATTTTGGCATGCCAGAAGGACGACTGCAGTTAACTTTAAGAAAAGCACTTGCTCATTACACCTTACATCGCTTTCAGGCGGCAATTAGTCAGGAAGACGCTGACAACGAAAAGCGGTTCCCATTGCAATTGCTAGCGACGGATAGAAAAAAACTAAGCCCTTACTTGTTCAGTAGCAATTTTAGTCGTGAAAGTGAGGTCAGCAAAAAGTGACTACATTTTCTTATGACAGTGACCTCAATGGTGGCTCCCTCATGGTTCGCGAGAGCCGTGTTATTGCTGATCTTTTATTAAAGAAGGTTTCAGATGAAGAGTGGGGCCAGCAGATTCAAGCGAACAACGTACTTCAAAAGCGAAGCCCAGCCACCGCCTACCGCTATGGTCGAGCCATCCGATCACGCTTAGAACCGTTAGAACCTGAATTTTGGAAAGCACTGCGGGACGGAGACGACGAACTGGCAACACAAGTCACGTTCGTCTCGGCACTTAATCGTAATTTGCTGTTAGTCGAATTTATGGAGCAAGTAGTCAAAGATGCCTACGCCGCTCATGTAGAAAAATTAGAGCTCTATCAATGGTTAGATTTCCTAGAAGATTGTGGAAACAAAGACCATAGGATCTATGACTGGCAAGAATCCACCAAGAAAAAAATGGGTGGGGTTGTCTTTCGTATGCTTAAGGAAGTGGGCTACTTGGAAAATGTAAGAATGAAAAAATTACAAAACATTCTAATTCGACCAGAAATCAAAAACATGCTCGAAAATACCTTTAAACAACGCTTGCTGGCGTGTATGGAATTGCGCAAATGAATCAACAGCTACAAGAACGATTAAACAAAATACCAGAAATTATTCTGTCGGATGACTTTTTAAACAAAAAAGGCTTGGGTGGTGATCTCTGTTTTTGGATTTTTGATTATGCGCCAGAGCATGAGTTACAAGTTAGAGACCATATAAAATTTATTGAAGGCCTACTCGCTAAAAAACACAGTCACCTGAAAGTCGTCAATATTAACTTATTAGAAGATATGGTCGCGTATTTAACAGAAAGAAAACTATTAGCGAGAGCCGTAGATTTACAGAAAGCCAAAGGGGATGAAGCGTTAATGAAAGCCCTTTCAGGCCCACTGCATATGGATAAATTTGTACCTTTCCTATTAAAACACCACAACATAAACGACCAAGATTTAGTGTTGTTATCGGGTGTAGGTTCAGTTTGGCCTTTACTCCGGGCACACAATCTACTCAACAGTCTTCATGCAGATCTTGGCCACGTACCACTGGTGTTGTTTTATCCAGGCGAATATACCGGAAAAGACTTAACGCTCTTTAACAGAATTCCATCTAATAATTATTATCGCGCATTCAAATTAGTCGGCGAATAAGGACAGCTTCATGACGGCAATTAAAGACATATTTTATAAAGACATCGAACGCTCAATTAATGGCGTGGTCAAAGCCGACCAGAATGATGCTGACACGGTTTATGTAGAACTGGATGAATACGTCGTAACGAAAGAACTCGACAATCATTTCAGGAAGTTCTTCGAGGTATTTTCTACCGCCTTACATGAAAAATCCTTAGAAGATAATATCGGTATTTGGATATCCGGTTTCTTCGGCTCAGGTAAATCTCACTTTTTAAAAATACTGTCGTATATATTGTCTGATATAGAGTCCACCTCGCCATCGGGTGAGAAGAAACTGGCTTCGCATTTTTTTGATGAATCGAAAATTAAAGATGCCATGATAAGAGCAGATATTGAAAAAGCGGCGGCCAATAAGTCGGATGTCATTCTATTCAATATCGACAGCAAGTCAGGCGCAAGGGATGACGCCAATCCAATACTGGATGTATTTCTCCGAGTGTTTAATGAATTTCAAGGCTTTAGCAGTGACCATCCGCATATTGCGCACTTAGAGCGATACCTACAAGGTAAAGGGGCATTAGCCAAATTCACTGAAAAGTTTGCAGAACTAACCAGCACGACATGGCAGGCAGAACGTGACGCCTTTCATTTCTTTCAAGAAGACATTCAAAAATCCTTAGCTTATGCGATGGATATATCAGTGCCCGATGCCGAAAAGTGGTTTGAGGAGTCTGAAGACACTTTCAATGTAAACGCAGAGCGCTTCTGTGAGTGGGTGAAAAGTTACCTGGATAATCATCCAGAGCCAAACAAAAGAATCTTATTTTTAGTGGATGAGATTGGACAGTTCATAGGTAAAAATACCGACCGCATGCTCAAGCTCCAAACGCTAGCCGAAAACCTGGGGACCATTTGTAATGGCCGTGCCTGGATCGTAGTGACCGCGCAAGCCGATATGGATGCCACGCTAGGGGAGTTTTCCAGTGCAGAATCGGATACCTTCTCAAAAATTGCGGCACGGTTTAATACCCGGTTATCGTTGTCAGGCGCTAATGTTGATGAAGTCATCGAGCAACGCTTGTTGAGAAAAAATCCCGAATCAGAATCATCCCTGAAAGCGATCTATGCCAAAGAAGGCGATATTCTTAAAAATCAAATTATCTTCGACAGCACAGGTCCAACACTACGTTCTTTCGAAAGTGAGTCTGACTTTGTTCAGTGTTATCCCTACCCACCTTATCAGTTCAGGTTACTGCAAAGTGTCTTCACCGAGATAAGAAAAGTAGGGGCAACCGGTGCCGCCTTGTCTAATGCCTCACGTTCCATGTTAGATTCGTTTCAGGTAGCGGCTTTACAACTCAAAAATGCGGAACTGGGTGCCTTAGTGCCCATGCATTATTTCTATCGATCGGTAGAGTCTTTTCTTGAGCCTGCCGTTAAGCAAGCCATCGATGACGCCACGACAAACAACATCTTTACTGACTTCGACATCAGCCTGTTAAAAACCTTATTTATGATTCGCTATGTCGACCTGGTTAAAGGCACCATGGATAACGTCATCACTCTGTCGTTACAAACCATCGATGAAGACAAAGTCATTCTAAGAAAGAAGGTAGAAACTAGTCTTCAGTTATTGGAAAAACAGTGCTTAATTACCCTGAACGGCAATGAATATCTCTTTTTGACCAACGAAGAGCGTGACATTACCCGAAAAATTAAAGCCACCGATATATCCAGTTCAGAAGAAACCAAAGCACTCACAGATATTATCTACAAAGAGCTACTGGGGGATAAAAATAAATTTCGTTATCCCGTCAACAAGCAAGACTACGGCGTCGGGCGTTATCTGGATGGTCACACCCTGGATGGCCGCTACGAATCGGATTTAAAAGTTGAGGTCTTGTCACCGCTAGACCCAGATTACACCATGTATTCAGAGGCTGCATGTATAAATCGCAGCACCGAAGGCAACGGGTCGGTGATTATAAAATTACCCGATAATAATGCTTTTTTTAATGAGCTAGGTACTTGGTTGCGTACCAATAAATTTATCCGCTTGAATAACGACAATAGCCAACAAGATCTTAGTCGTATCTTGGCTGATCGAGGCCGTGAAAACCAAGAGCGCAGAACGCGTCTGCGGATCAACGTTGAAGAGCTGATGCTTTCTGCACAGGTCTATTGCCTAGGGCAGCATTTAAAAATTAACGCAAACAGCGTAGCGCTGCGTTTTGATGAAAGCTGCTTATACCTGCTCGAAAACACCTTCACCAAACTTGCCTACTTAAAAGTGCTCCAATCAGATCCGCTACGTGAATTAAGTGCTGTTTTAGCAATGGATGATATTGCACAAATGGGGCTGTCATTAGATGGCGTAGAAGGCAACCCTCAAGCTGTTACCGAGGTGCAGCAATTTATTACGCTCAAAGCCGCGAGTAATGACCGAATACTTGTGTCCGATATCATCGATCGATTTAACAAACGTCCATTCGGTTGGTCAGATAACGAAATTCTATTAATCATTGGCCGGTTGGCGGCAGGCAATAAACTGACCTTTCAGCTTAATGGCGGTACCTTAGCCAATAAAGATGCCTTCGAGCCCTTATCCAATTCTCGTAAACGTCGTGAAGTCGCCATCATTAAAAAACGACAAACCGACGAGGCGATTCTGAAGCAAGCTAGAGGCCTAACCCAGAACCTATTCCATTCAATGGGGCCTGCGGCAGAGAAGGAGCTGTTTGCGTTTTACACCCAGCATTTCAATCAGTGGTTAACTAACCTTAAAAGTTATAAAAGTAAAACCGACCTTGGTGGTTTTCCGGGGGCGAAAACGATTGCCGCCTCTATTTTGCTATTAGATCGCTTGCTAATGAATGACGATAGTTTCGATTTCTTCAAACAAGTAGTCGATAACAAAGGCGACTATCAGGATCTCGAAGAGGATTACCACGATGTGCATGAGTTTTTCACCAACCAATTAACGGTATGGAAACAACTGCAAGCCTCATTACTTGAGTTTGAAAAAAACAAGCAAGCCTTAGTGCGTGATGTAAAGGCCGCCGCAGCGCTCACCGAGTTAAACCTTATCAACGATGCTGAAGCCCCTTACGGCATGCTGCAAAAAGTGGCGGGTCTTATCTCAAGAGTTAGCCAAGTGAATGATGCCTTGATAACAGAAAAACGTGATCATGCCGTAGGGCGAGTTGAACAAAAAATAGCTCAACTGCAGCAGGAAATTGAGCGGTCGGGTATGGCGACACCTGAATTAAGCAACCAATTATTGCGTCCTTTGCAGTTAGTGAAAACGGATATACAGAGCCAAAAAAGTATTCCGCAAATTTTAATGTTGCAAGCAGACACGGCTAATGAACGCTTAGATGATGCACTTGAATTACTTAATAAGGCCGTCGAGCGGGAGCAGGCCAAACGACAAGAGGCGATTAAGCAAGCGGCACTAGCTGAAAAAGCGACGGCAACAGCGCAAGAAGGCCAGTCTGCGGGTAATAATAAAGTTCAAGAAAGCGTAAATGGGACATATGAAGTTACTGGTTCTGGTAGCGGTTCAGATACTCGTTCCGATGACTGTTCTGATACCACAGTCCCGCAAGAACAAACCAAACCTGAACCCGCTCCATTAGTAAAGCCAAAGCCTATAGTTGAAGTGTCTGTAAGTGATGTTATCTCAGAGGCGGGCACTGGGGTTTATATTGAAACCTCTGAGCACGTCGAACAATTTGTAGCGGAGCTGAAGCGAAAGCTGGAAGCCGCTATCGCCAACGATAATCGCATCCGCCTTAAATTTTAGGGACTGGCGGATAGGCCTTAATGATGAAACCAGCCGTATAAAACAATAACGGGTTTGCCATAACACTGGCAATACCATGAAAGAATCACAGAGCGAATAAGTAACTATGAACACAGCCAACCTAAAAGCCTACGCACCTAAAGCCCGTCGTGATTTCATTGCGGCAGTCTCCAAGCAGGCAGAAAAATACGGCGTCACAGCAAAAGCCATTCATCCCGTTCAAATCACCGGCGATGTGTGTGTCGTGAACGGTCGACCCTTTCCTGCAAACTTCGCCTCTAGAATAAACAAACTGGGTGAACGTGTCGGGCGTTTAGGTTTTGAGCAAACTATGGAGCAAGTGGCTTATTCATGGTTTAACCGCATCATTGCTATTCGCTATATGGAGTTACACGATTATTTAGGTCATGGTCGACGTGTGTTATCGCACCAAGAACATCCCACCGGTTATCAAATACTCGATGAATGTACCGATATTACTTATGGTGAAGGCGGGCAGTTGCCGCATTTAAGCCACGCCAAAGTGCTTGAGCTAAAACTCGATGGCACCAAAGACGAAGAGCTCTACCGCGAGTTATTACTGGCTCAATGCCATGCACTGAACATTGCCATGCCGTTTTTATTTGAAAGCGTCGATGACGAAACTGAATTACTGCTGCCGGAAAACCTCACCAAAACCGATTCCCTTATTGGTGATTTAATTACCGATATCCCCGAAGAAGATTGGAAGAACGTCGAGATCATCGGCTGGCTTTATCAGTTTTATATCTCGGAGAAAAAAGATGAAGTCATCGGTAAGGTCGTAAAAAGCGAAGACATTCCTGCGGCGACTCAGCTATTCACGCCCAACTGGATCGTGAAGTACATGGTGCAGAACTCACTGGGCGCACAGTGGTTAGCTACCTATCCTGATTCGCCCTTAAAAGCGCAGATGGAATATTATATTGAGCCTGCTGAGCAAACGGATGAAGTGAATGCGCAGCTTAAAAATATTACTCCAGAATCATTAAATCCAGAAGAGTTAACGCTCATCGACCCGGCTAGTGGTTCGGGTCACATCTTAGTAGAAGCATACAATTTATTTAAAGCCATTTATTTAGAGCGTGGTTATCGCCAGCGTGATATTGCACAGCTCATTTTGGAGAAAAATCTATTTGGTCTAGATATCGACCAACGTGCCGCACAACTCACGGGCTTTGCCCTGATGATGAAAGGTCGAGAAGATGACCGTCGTTTATTTGAGCGAGGGGTAAAGCACAATGTGATGGCAATGGTTGATAGCACGAGTTTAGATGTTGATACTTTAATTCATGGTCTCGATCTAAAACGATATGGTCTGCAAACAGAAGATATTACAGGACTGAAAGAACTGTTTGAGCACTCCACGACCTTTGGCTCGTTGATTCAAGTGCCTAGGGAATTGTCAGAAAAGTTATTTTCATTGAAACAGCTGAGTGAGGCGGCCAGCCAGGACATGTTTGTGTCGGAGGAACTCAGGCGCTTGGCGCCTTTGGTGCAGCAAGCGGAGATTCTGGCGGCGCAGTACGACGCGGTGGTGGCAAATCCGCCGTATATCGGGAGCAAATTCCACACTTCAGATGTCAAAACGTTCTTGAAGGAATGGTACAAAGGATATGAGAAGGATGTTTTTTCAGCCTTTATCGTGCGTGCTCTTGCAGCAAGCAAGCGAGATGGCCGACTTGGGATAGTGGCTCCTTATGTTTGGATGTTCTTGTCCTCGTATGAGACGTTTCGCGAGAAAATTGTTGGGGACACGACCTTAACAAGCCTTATTCAGCTTGAATACAACGCGTTTGAGCCTGCGTGTATCCCTGTGGCAACTTTCACATTAGCGCGTAGTCACGTCTCAAATTTTAGTGGCTCGTATATCAAACTCTCTGAGTTTGTTGGGTTCAAGAATCAGGCCCCTAGGACCTTGGAGGCGATAGGGAATCCTGATTGTGGTTGGCTCTTCAGAGCAAAGTCGGATGAGTTCAAGAAGATATCAGGGTGTCCTGTGGCTTATTGGGTCAATGATACAGTTAGGGATGCTTTTGCGGAGGGTACACTGCTTGGTTCTCATATGAGCGTTGCTGTAGGGTTGCAAACCGGCAATAACGATCTGTTTATGCGATCTTGGCCAGAAGTTTCATTGCATAAATCAGGGTATGGATATCACAATCGTGATGAGGCTGCTGCGAGTGGAAAGCGATGGTTCCCCTATAACAAAGGTGGTGGATTTAGAAAATGGTTTGGCAATAACGAATTTCTGGTTAACTGGGAAAATGATGGCTCTACCATCCGTTCTTATGGTGCGGAACTCGGTGGTAAGGCTCGCTCAAGAGCTCAGAATACTGAGTACTATTTTCGTCCCTCTGTGACTTGGTCTTTTATTAGTTCATCTTATTTTGGTGTCCGTTATTCACCTGCTGGAGCCATTTTTGATGTTGCAGGATCGTCTGCATTTCCTTCCGAACAAGATCAATATTGGACAACTGGGTTGCTTTGCTCAAAGCAGGTGTTTGGATTTATGAAGGCTATGAATCCGACGTTGAACTTTCAGGTGGGTAATGTTGCGTCTCTTCCTGTTTTACAGCAACAAATAAACACACACATAGATGATGTCGACGCTGTAGTCATGTCGCTGATTGACCTTGCTAAGATAGACTGGGACGCCTACGAACGCTCCTGGGACTTCCAATCCCCCCACATCCTGATGGCCTCCACTGATCCCACTCCCACCCTTGAAGCCAGCTATACGGCCTGGATCAACCAGAGCCGGGACAACATTGCCGAGATGATGCGCCTCGAAGAGGAGAGCAATCGCCTCTTTATCGACGCCTACGGCCTGGCGGGCGAGCTCAACCCCGTTGTTCCCATCGAGCAGATCACCCTCACGATGAACCCCGTCTACCGCTACGGCGTTAAAGGCACCGAAGAAGAGCGTGATATTCGTTTCCGCGAAGACACCATGCAGGAACTGATCTCCTATGCCATCGGTTGCAAGATGGGCCGTTACAGTTTAGATGAACCAGGTCTTATCTACGCCCACAGTGGCAACGAAGATTTTGATATTAGCCGTTACAGCTCCTTTCCAGCTGACGACGACGGCATTGTCCCGCTCACCGACACCGAGTGGTATGCCGATGACGCAGCAAATCGTTTGGTAGAATTTATTTCAGTTGCCTGGGATGCCTTACACCTGGAAGCCAACCTCGATTTCCTAGCGGCCAACCTATCACCCAAAAAAGGCGAAGGTAGCCGCGACACTATCCGCCGCTACCTATGTGATAAGTTTTACAAAGACCACATGCAAACCTACAAAAAACGCCCCATCTACTGGCTGTTTAGCAGCGGCAAACAAAAAGCCTTCCAGTGTTTGGTCTACCTACACCGCTATAACGAAGGCACATTGGCGCGTATGCGTACCGAATACGTAATACCGCTCACCGCCAAGCTCAGCTCGCATATCGATAAGCTCGACAACGATAAACTCGCCAGTGGCTCAGCAGCAGAAATTAAAAAACTAGAAAAAGAAATCAAGCGCCTGCAAAAACAACAAACAGAACTCACCGAGTTCGATGAAAAACTCAAACACCTCGCCGACCAACGCATCAAGCTCGATTTGGATGATGGCGTGAAAGTGAACTACGGCAAGTTTGGTGATTTGTTGGCTGAAGTTAAAGCGATACATGGCAAAAAAGTAGCCTAGGGATTAATACGTTATGAATGATAAAGAACAGTATTTAGCCGTATTGGATCAGTGTAAAAAAGTAGCTTCTGCAGAATTTAAAGTGGCTAAATATTACAGTAAACAATGTAATGACATCGTTAAGGACCTGAACAAGCGCTTAGATAGTGTTGTACTGGATGCACAGAAAGTTACGCAAGCTGAAAAAATGAGCGGTAATGGTTTGAATGATATGGTCCATCAATTGGGGGCCGCCTATCAAATTCAGCGTGAATCACAAAAACAAGGCTTAAATAAACAGAAAAAAGCGCTAAGTAAATTTTCCATCATGTTATTTGGTCAAACCATGGTTGGTAAAAGTACTATTCGAGAAGCAATCACTCATGGTGATGGCTCTACCATCGGAAAGGGCGCACAGCGTACGACTCGTGATGTAAGGGAATACGAATGGAATAACCTTCGCATTATCGATACTCCTGGTTTTGGGGCGTACGACGGTGAAGAGGATACTGAGATTGCCAGAGGAATTTTGGAGCAATCAGATATCATATTATTTATGTTAAAAAGCGACAGCATTCAAGAAACAACATTTACTGAACTTGAATATGTTAAGAAGCTGAACAAACCCTTAGTGTTTGTGATTAACATGAAAAAAAATCTTGAAAAGAAAATCCACCGTAAGAAAGTATTGAAGGACATGGGGGCTAGCCTTTATTCAGCAGATGCATTAGACGGGCATATACAGCGTTTGAAGCAAAAGTCAGCTGATATTGGGTTAAACCCTTCTTCGATTACAGTGATACCCATTCATGCGCAGGCCGCTTTTCTCTCAACCCAGACTGAATTTAAAGATGAGGCCGATAAGCTCTATCAGCTTAGCCGAATGCAAGATTTATTAGATTTTATAACTGAAGAAATTACAAGTAAGGGACCTGTTAGGCGTATTCAAACATTATTGGATGCAGCGCTTAATCATGCCGATAGTCTCGAGAAAACCCTCTTTTCTCAAGAACAATCAGTGCGAGCTTTATTACGTCAATATGAATATGGACTTAAACGTTTGTATCAATGGCATGAGAAAGCCAAAAAGCAAATCCCTGAACGTATTGATAGTGACATAGATAAAATTTATAACCCTTTGATCAATTCTGTTTCTCGGTTTGTTGATGACAACATTACATGCTCTGATGTCAGTGATAGGTGGCTGGAGCATATGGAAAGCTTCAAAATCGAGAGCAAAGTTAAACAAATTAATAAACAGATAGTGGATGATATTCAACAGGAGCTAGAGCAATTTAATCGTGATTTAAATCGTAGTATTAATCTTAGTAGTAATTTAACTAAAGAAACTACGAAAGGCGCTTATAACCCAGTCGATTATAAACGCCTAAATGGCTGGGGGGGAGTGCTTACAACGGCTTTGTTATCTGTAGGGATGGCTAATTCCTGGAACCCAGTTGGGCTTGTTTTACTTGGTGTAGTCTCTGGTGTCTTTGCATTCTTTAACTGGTTCTCTGATAGCAAAAATAAAAAGTTGCAAGCGGAAAAAAAGAAACAGGCCGCCGCAATAAGAAAGGAACTTGGGGAGCAAAAAGAGGAAACGAAAAAGGGTTTGAAAGAATGGTTTATTAAAGAGGTTGAAGGCAAACAGATGGTATCAATTAAAAGTGATTTACAAGCTTTATGTACCGGTTTGAATGATTTTCAATTGTCTATAGCTGAAGCGGTACTAAAGGTTGACGGCTTACAGCAAGATATAAATAAACGTTGGTTAACTCTTTCTGCTAAAGCGCTTGGCGCTGAGTTGGGTCGCTTACCTGAGATAGAACGTATTGTTCGCCAACCTGGTTATGCCTGTTACTTTACGGTATCGAATTACTTTAAAAACTCTGAACTTATTAATACGCTGCAAAATGTATTAGGTGAAAAAATAAAGGTTGTTTACAACGGGTCTGTTGAGAGCAAAATTCGCCATATATTAGGTCTTCGTGATGAAAATATTAAAATTGTTGAAGAACAGGGGGCATACCATATTTATGCACCAAGCGATCAAATTGGCAGAATAATTGGTAAGCAGCAACGCCAAATTATGCTGGTATCTGCGATATGCAATGTAAAACTGTTTACGAAGCCCATTGAGACATACAGAGAGGTTTGTGCGTAATGGAAGAAATTAAATTTATTCAGTATCAACAAGTGATTAATACGTTTATCGCTAAGATATCAGATACCCCTCTATTGCTCGAACATGGCATTAAGGCAAATAGCTTCATGGGTGACGATATTAATATCGCCTTTGTTGGGCAGTATAGCGCAGGGAAATCAGCACTTATTAAGGTTTTGACGGGTGATGAGTCCATTAAAATTGGTTCTGGGGTGACGACAGAAATCGTCAAAAAGTATCCTTATAAAGGTATAACTGTATGGGATACGCCGGGGATTCTTGCCGGCGAAAGAGAGCAGCACGACGAAGAATCTCTTAAAGCTATGGATGAATCGGATTTATTGGTTTATGTGATTACCAATGAATTATTTGACCCTGTTGTTGGTGCCGCATTCCGTGACCTTTGTTTTGACAAAAGTCGTGAAAAGGAAATACTCCTTGTTGTTAATAAAAGCGAAAATGATTCGGGTAGTCCTGAAGTTAAAATGACTTCGATGGCTAAGGTTTTTGAACCCAGAGTTCCTGAGGATTTCCCAATTGTTTTTGTCGATGCTGAATCTTATTTTGATGCATTAGATGAGGATGATGCAGAAGATAAAGCAGAACTGGGGCAGATCTCTAATATTCATGGTCTTGTGGAAGCGATTGATACTTTTATTAAAGAGCGTGGTTTGCTTGGGAAATTAACAACACCGCTGTCATTGTTACATACACAATTATTGGAATTGAATAATAAACTGTCTGTTGAAGACCCAAAGCAAAAAGTATTGATTGAACTTTTACAACTTAAATTACGGATTTTAAAAGCCAATGAAAGGCAGTTTAATGAGCAGTTTCAAAGTGTTGTAAGTAATACGTCATCCGCAATTAATCTCATCGGTGATGAAGTGGCTGAATCCGTACAGGAGGGCGCTATAGCAGATGAATTTGCGGGTTTGCAACAAAAAGCCGGTGACAAAACTGATCAGCTAATACATAAAGCACAAAGCACTGTTGCTAGTGTGATGAATGCAACGCTTGAAACGTTGGATAAAGAGTTGGCAGAGTTGGAGGCTAGCCCTCTTGCTCAGGATTTAAAGCGAGTGCTTGCTGATATTGATCTATCAGATATTTCTTTCCAAACAAAAGCGGTCGAAAATGGCGACTGCCAAGAGATTAACGAACAGGAGAAGGCCTCTAACAAGAGTAAAGCGCTTTTATCTTCTGCAGAAAAAGGCCTTGGTTGGTTATCAAAGCAAGCGGTGAATAATGCTGCAAAGGCAGGAGCAAAGGTCGCCTCAGGCAGTAATATACATAAAACCGTGTTGGATGTAGGGCGTTTTTTTGGTACAAAGTTTAAACCCCACCAAGCAGTAAATATTGCAGATAAATTGGGCAAGGGTGCAAAGTTTCTAGGTCCGGCAATGGCTGTTCTTAGTGTATTCGTACAGATTTATGATGATAATCAACAAAAAAAATATTCCCAGGAAATGCTCAATGCAAGAAGGCAAATAAGAAAAGCTTATCGCACAGTAGTTGTAGATTTTGAAAGTGAATTTACTAAAGAGAAAAATAGGCTAATTCAAAGCGTTTATACGACACAAATAACCGATATCAGATCGGTGTTATCGGACTTTAGAGACACATCAAGCGCCAACATTGATAGTCGTAAACAGTTGACCGCGTTAATAGAGGAGATCGAAGCATTGCGGACTGAGATGAATGCAGCTTAGAAGCACGTTTCTGGCTAATGATAAATCGATGAATAATCTTGTTTTAAGGTTCTTATAATGAAAGGAAGGCTTAATTTGTCACCCAAATCTGTTGTTCTTGAGCACATCAGAGGTAAGTGTGATTTGCTGGATAACCACCCAGACACAGTGGTTGGCCACCTAAACCATGAACGCTCGGTTACCAACGATTATCGTGGCCGGGTGTTGTATGAGTTGTTACAAAATGCAGTGGATAGGGCTGAGAAAAATATCTGGATTGATTTTGATGAAACCCGTAAAACACTGATTATTGCTAACGATGGTGAAGCCTTTGAGCATATTGCCCGTGACAAAGAACCCCGCTCTGATTTTGCAGCCATGTGTGCCATTGATACCAGTAATAAAGCCATGGGGAAATCCATTGGTAACAAAGGTGTCGGTTTTAAGTCTGTTTGGAGTTTATGTGAATCAGTTCAGATTCGTACCCGTACCCCTGAGGCATTAAACTGGGGCTTTCGTTTGCATTGGCGATTTAAGGCTGAGCACCTAACAAGCTGGAAAGACCAGGGTTTGGCTAATAGTATTCGTGAAAGTTTGGCTACTTCAAAGCTGGAAATGAAACACCAAGGTATTGCACCGTCATTTTACTTCCCCGAATTTATTGAGGAACCTAAATGGGCTTCTGAAAATGCTGTAACAGCAATAGAGTTAGAGCACCTGGATGAAAGTGCCTGTGAAGCAGTGTGCGAGCTGATTGATGATTTGATTGAGCGTCCTCTAATCTTTGTTAGTGATATACGTGATGATGTAGAGCTGACACTAAAAGTACGTTCAACTCACCTTTCAACTGAATTAAATATCCCGTTATTTATTGAGAATAAAGATTGGATACGGATAGACGTTCCTGTTGGTGAACATGCCGCAACCTTAGCCGAGCATTTAAAAACCTTAGGTGTGGAACTAGGGCGACCACCACAATTAGCGCTAGCATTTCCTAAGGATATTAAGAAACAAAAGGCCAGAAAAGGCTTGGTCCATAGTTACCTTCCAACAAATCAATTAACCGATAGCTTTATGGAGTTACAGGGGGATTTCTACTTAGAAGAATCACGTAAAGCTGCGGATTTTAAGGATACACCTTACAACAAGCTACTACTTGAACTGGCTTGTAATGCAATGTTGGAAGCGTTGTTGAAGAATCAGCATGGGCTTGCTGCGCTGCCTTATAGTTTAGTTTTGTTGCATAGGTCTAGTCTATTGCAAGAGTGCTTGTTGAAAGAACTCAAGGGCAAAGGAAAAAAACTCGCCAAAATTGTTAATTCAATCGTATCTAGCCAAGCTGAAGTCACACAGCGTTGGTATCAAGAGCTTTATAAAGTGATTAGTTTTTATACCCCTGACAGATCTTTGCGACAACAGCATACGCATTATCAAAGCGATAATATAAAACCTTATTTAGATAGCTTTATTGAAGCGGACGTTAAATTAATTCCATCGGTATTAACAACGGTGACTATCGGAGATAAAGAAAGGCGTATTGTCGAAGAGGCCTTACCTTGGCCAAAAACGGACAAGGATGGCAATTTTCTTGGCAAGGTATTCCTTAGGGGGGGAAGTAAAGATGCTGAAAACATCAGTGTTCCGAATGTGGTTGTCACCGATTGGACGCCTCCTAGCAGTAATTTACATCTATATAATTTATTAAAAAAATTGGATTTATTTCATACCTTTGATGCAATACCAGTATTACGCGCAATCAAAGATGCACAGCTTTTAGTTGAAGAGGGCGAGGAACGTGAGCGTTTGCTTAACGTTGCCGCCTCAGTGTATTCACCTGAAAGTGAATATACGCGTACGCACTGGCGATTTATTGATGCGGAATCAGTTTACCCCAGCCAACAGTTATTAGTCCCTACTGAAGGAGGGAGTTGGTGTGAAGTTAGGAGAGCAGTGCTTGGTAGTTTTCATTCGCAATTATCTCATCTCATTGATAAAAATACTCACCACTTAATAGATGAGCCTAAATGCCAGCAAATACTGGGTGAACAGTGGAAGTCTATTTTATTGTACTGGGGTGTATGGTCCTGCTTGCCATTGTTAAAAATGAAGAAGGCGTATCTAAGTGGTAAAAATACTTGGTTTGTCGCTTATAACGAAGATTCAATCACTTCTATTGACGAAAAACTCGTAAAACAAAGTTGGTCAATATGGGAGAAAGGCGAAGCAGCTAATACAAAGCAAGATTTACAAGGGGTTTTATGGCAACTGAAATCCTTGCCTTTTATCCAGCAAGAAAATTATAAAAAGGTATCGCCAAATAAGGTATTTCTTGAAGATAGTAATACCCGTATTGATGGCTACTACACAATGAGCTCAAACCATGTTTGTGAGTTATATAAGCGCCTCGACATCAAACGTATCGATGAAACAACGTATCTAAAGAAATTAGTGGGTTTAGCCCATCGTATTTTTCCAAAAAACACGCCATCGAAGTCTATTAAATTAGCCCCTTTAATCGTTTACCGTAAGGTCGTTAAACAACTAAACCGCTGTGTAGCTGTTGATATTTCTGAGCAACAGCAGGGTTGGCTGCAGAAGTTGCCGGTCCCCTATGAATTAAAAAATGGACTACGCGGCTTAGCAACAATTGATGAGGGTAAAGTTTGGTATTTACCAGGACAGCTTCGTAGTTCGAAAAATAAATTTCTAGATGCTTCACACAAAGTATGGTTAATTACTGGCGATGTGACAACACTGGCTAAGCATCTTCAACAAGTAGAGCTATTTGTATTGAATCCTAAAACGATACAATGTGATGAACATTTTGATGTTGAATTACTGAGAGTACTCAAGACCGATTATTTACCAAAATTTTTAGCTTTGGTAAATTACTCAGATTCTGTAGGTGGTGAGAGTATCGATGAAACGTTGATTGAGAGACGTTGGAGAAAAGTAACTACGTACAGAACAGATAAAGCGATCTTGCAAGAAAATACTGTTGATGGTGATGGCAATGACATTGTTCTTAAAACAGATATTAAACAGCAGGGTTGGTTGTGGAGACCCTATTACAATGATGAACCAACTGCATTAAAACTCTATGCACTTGAAGGTTTAGATGTTTGTAAACACCCCGAAGTGTTATGCCGTTGGTTTGCCGATGAAATTTTCCGCCGTAGAGATTTGGCTGATAAATTTGAACGTGTATTAACTGACCCTTCAAGTTATGGCTTAGGTGAAGCATTAATAAAGGATGCTGAAGAGCTAGTTGATAGCTGGTTATCATCTGATGATGAAAACCAGTTAGTTGACTATATAGAGGGTAAATTGGGAGCGAACTTGGATGGAGGGCAATGGCGGGATCCTGCGATTTATGTTCGCTATCGTATCGATTATAAACAACTGTATGATGAAGCGCCTATATCATTAAAGCGTATTATTCAGTTACTAGATCCGCAGGAGTCGAATGAAGCGACGCTTGATAGCTTTCTTGAGGTACATGCCAATAATATAGGTGCTTTAAAAACGCCAATGCCTAATAATAAACTTGAGTGGCTGGCTCAATTCAGCAAAGACCCTGTACGCACGAATTTTGCCTTCGATGCCCGTCAATGGTTATTAGACAAAACAGGGCTGAATGCTAAGGAGTTTAAAGAGCTAGGCGGTAAAATAGACTATCAACTGCAGCAATTACAAAAAGACCCTTCGGCTTTAAATGTTAATCAGGCTAAACCAAACTTTGCAAATGCGAACTTTAAGGTAGGAGCCAAAGATATGACTCACACTCGCAGAGCAACTCAATTGATAGCAACTAAAGATGGTAATGAACGTAACAAAGCTCAATTAGCGAATTCTAATGCTGGTGAAAACGTAGAAGAGCAATTTGCATTATTGTGCGCGCAGGATACGTGGGAGCTAGAGCCTAAGGATAAAGCGGCATTTTTCGAATTGCTTAAACAGGAGTATGACCGTTCTAAGGTGTTAGCAACAAAAAATTTAAGCCCAGAGCTTAAATATGTACTTGAACATTTATTAGTAATGCCTGCAGAAGAACACACAGCAAACACTTGGAAAACATTGATGCATATCGGAGCTATTGCTGATGGTGCTGGTTATGATGTGATTCGTTATTCTGTTGAAGATGAACAGCTTCAATTGGTTGAGGTGAAAAGCTGCAAAGCACATGAGTTGTGTATACATTTATCAGAAAATGAACGGCAGAAAGCCATAGATTACTTAACCTCCGAATTTAAACAGCATTACCCATTGCTTGTTTGGCGTATGTATTTTGTTTATAGAAAAGGCCATTATGATATCACCAATGCTTTAGAAGAGGTCTTAATAGAGCACCAGCAGCAATTTGTTGAATATGACAAGTTTGTTCCCGAATCTTGGTTATTAGCAGGGCTTGAAATAACACAACTAGATCGCCAAGCAGGAATCTCTGATCGTAAACAACTTCACGTTGAAGCTGTTTCGGTATTTAAATCATGAATATTTATGATGCAAAGAAATATGCCCTCAAAGCGCGTCATGATTTTATCGCAGCGATCTCTAAGCACGGCGTCACAGCAAAAGTGATTCATCCTGTTGAAGTTCCCCTGATCAATGGAAAGTTCGGTGATTTATTGACTGATGTAAAAGCTATTCATGAAGAGAGGGTGTAAGTATGGTGAATGGAGAAGCTATACATGCCTTTATAGATACGACAGCAACAAATGTGGCTAAATTTATCGAGCCATTTATTGTAGATATTGAAAACCGATATGTTTGGGAATTTAAAATTGAAACGGCACAAGTTCTTTTAAATTTTGATTTTTCCTGTTTTCCCAATGCTTATCAGCGAACAATTCATTTGAAATCTATGCTAAGTAAAAAAATATTAGCACGTAATGATTTTGAATCGAGTTTTATCTATGGCGAATATTTCGTGAAAGATTGGGGTGGTGTTAAGACGAATAAGAAGCTTCAGGCAAAACTAGAGCCTTTTTTTCAATGGAGAGGGTGCTCTATTGATGCTTATAAGCTACCTCGAACACTTGAGGGTGTGAGTAGTTGGTCAAAATATCTATCATTGCTCTGTGATGACGCTGCAATCTATGACTCTAGAGTTGCTTACGCAATAAATACGATCAATTATTTATCTAAGAATTGTTCACTATTTTTTCCTATGCCGGACAGTCGATCTCCTCGTCTTAATGTTGTAGATATCGAAACTTTATTTATTTTAGGTCATATTTCCAATGAAGAAAGTTTTATCACAGATGAAGACCTTGCACATAGACAAGTATCTTCACGTTTAAAGAAGAAATACTATTTGCCCGAAGCACAAACCTACGCCTTGTATTTAAAGCTATTGCAGAAAATAACCAAAATATTAAACCTAAAGTCAGGGGAGCACTTCAAGATTGAAATATTATTGTTTGCATTGGCCCCCAATGAAATTTTCAAAAACCTTATTACAAAATTAAAGAACTAATATGAATATTACTCAACTTAATGAAGGTCTGAACCAAGCATTTTTTAAAGAAGGCCATCGCTTGGTGTTTTGGTACGACCCAGCCAAAGACTTTGAAGCTGAACTCGCTAATTTGGCGCTAGAAGATGTCAGTATTTTGAATATGACTGATGAGTCTTTATTAGGCATCAAGCTAAAGTTGGAGCTAGAAGATACCCAGGGTAAGTACCTCTTATATTTTCCGTCGGAAGAGCCTGAGGTTCAGAAAGATTGGTTGTTAGATATCAAACTTTATTCACGTAGCTTTTATGCAGACCGTATCTCCATTATTTTTAATGATCTGGGTTTGCATCAACAAAGTATGCGCGAACATTTGGCTAAACGAGATAAGTTTTTGGGGAGTAAAGGCCGCTTAACGGGCTTAAAGAAATGGCTGCACCCTGATGGCAATGAGTTGGCGATTGATATAGCGATGATGACGGTATTGGCGAAAGCCGATGAGGCCGATATTAACCATATTCTTTTTGCGATTGCTCGCCAAACGGCCGATGATGAATTGGGTTTAGAAACAACGCCCGGCATTATTGATGATTTTAACAAGTTTGGTCTGCAAAAAGCGTTTGTTGAACAGCTGCAAATCAGTTTTGGTTATCAGCCCAGCCAAGAAGAACTAAGCAGTGAGGTCACCTTTAACTTTGGGCGTTTTTTAATTCGTTTATTGGTGACGGGATTTTGTGAAAATCTCGGTGAAATTCCAGATTGGGCCATCAATCAAATGCTGCCTTCTGCCAGTGCTCAAGCGTCGGTGAGAGCGTTAAATTCTCGTTGGCGTGATAGTTCTCGGTATTATACGGCCTTCGATAGCATCTCTGGCTGGGTTTCAAATGCATTAGGTATTAGTGAGAAAATTAAAAACCTCTCTTTGGAGGCTTTAGCTCCAGTTGCGACCTTTGAAGCGGTTGAGCGACAAATAATACTGTCAATGGCCGGCGTGATACCGCAAGCGGATATCAACGATTTACAGCGCTTCAGCGAAGTCGTGAGTGAACGTCGTGATAGTTATTGGGCTTCGCGTCATAAGGATGATGATACACGCCGAAAATACCGCGTGATTTATGATGCTCTAGATGCTGCAATTAATCTCTTCAGCTTACGAAGAAAACATGACGAAGGCTTTCATTATCCTAGTTGCGATGCGGTTTATAAGGCGTATCAAAGTGAGCTGTACCTGTTTGATATGGAATACCGACATTATCATGCAGCCTCACAAGTAGCTCATGTTGATCTGCTGAAAAAACTCGATGGTGAAGTGGAGCAATGTTACAGCTATTGGTATATCGATAACTTAGCAAAAAACTGGGGTGAGAGACTGGCTAACGAAAATCGCCTGAACGATTGGTGTATTCGTGATGTGCCTATGCAGCACCAATTTTACAAGCGTACGGTTGAACGCTCATTGGACCGTGCTAAGAACAAACGCGTGATGGTGATTATCTCTGATGCCTTCCGTTATGAAGCTGCGGTCGAGTTGGAGCAGCGAGTAAATGAGAAGCGCTCCAGTAAAGCAACACTTACTAGCCAACTGGGTGTGGTGCCAAGCTACACTACCTTGGGTATGGCGTCTTTGTTACCACATAAGACATTGGATTATAAAAATGACACGGATGATGTGTTGGTTGATGGCATGTCTAGCCAGGGCACGAAGCAGCGCAATAAGATTTTAGAAAACTATGATGGTATCGCGATCACGGCTGAAACGCTTCGTGGTTGGTCGCGAGATGAAGGACGACAAGCCTTAAAAGATCAGTACCTGATTTATGTCTATCATAATGTTGTCGATGCCATTGGTGATGATGGGGCGACAGAAAATCGTACCTTTCAGGCAGTGAATGATGCGATTGATGAACTGGCTGAGTTAGTGCGCAAGGCTCAAATGCAGTTTAATACTTCTACGGTTATTGTTACTGCTGACCATGGGTTTCTGTTTCAGCAAAGCAAGTTAGAGGATGCAGATAGAACGAGCCTTACTGAAAAGCCAGTGGACTATATTAAAAGCAAGAAGCGTTATGTGGTGGGTCAGAACCTTGCCGAGCCGAAAGATGCTTTGTATGGTTCAACCAAGGTAACGGCAGGCACAGAGGCGGATACCAAATTTTGGGTGCCAAAAGGAGCTAATCGTTTTCACTTTGTGGGTGGTGCACGTTTTGTTCATGGTGGTGTGATGCTTCAGGAAATTGTAGTGCCAGTTCTTATTGCGAAAGCTTTACGCGGAGATGACGCAGCTGCACGAACCAAAAGTAAGGTAGGTGTTATCTCTGCCAAGCCTGGCTTAAAGATGGTGAATAATATTCAAACCTTTGACTTACTTCAGACTGAGGCCGTCGACGATCAAGCGTTGCCGATGACTGCATCCATTGCTATTTATGACGGCAATAAGATGGTTTCGAGTGAAGAAGTGATAACATTTGATAGTCAATCTGACTCCATGACCGAGCGCGTGAAAAAAGCACGGTTATCCTTACAGGGCAGTGATTTTAACCGCAATAGCGATTACTTCTTAATTATTAAAGATAAAGACCTTGATACCGAACTTGAACGCTATAAAGTGACCATTGATTTAGCATTTACCGACGATTTCTTTTAGGCCCAAAAAAGACCAAAATTATGAGTGAATTAGACAAAACACAAGACATCGCAGATCTCGATAAGCTGTTAAATGAACATTTTGGTGGGCGAGTCGTTCGTAAAGATTTAACTAAGTTGATTAAAGAGGGCGCGAATGTTCCCGTGTATGTGTTGGAATATTTGCTCGGCATGTACTGCGCAACTGATGACCCTGAGGTTATTGAGCAGGGGCTGAAGAATGTAAAAACCATTTTGACCGAGAACTATGTTCGTCCCGATGAAGCTGAAAAAGTTAAATCTTTGGTGCGTGAACGTGGCACATATAAAGTGATTGACCGGGTAACCGTCAGGCTTAATGAGAAAAAAGATAAATACGAAGCGTCGTTTAGTAATTTGGGTATTAAGGATGCCGAGATCTCCGCTGGTATTGTTAAAGAATACGAAAAATTGTTGGTCGGTGGTATTTGGGTAATTGCCACACTGAGTTATTACCATGAGGAGGGACAATCAGGGTCACCCTTCGGCGTAACGCTACTTAAGCCAATCCAAATGCCCAATATGAATATGGAAGAGTTGTTTGCTGGGCGTGCAGCGCTAACGACTGAACAATGGCGAGAAACGCTAGTGCGGTCGATTGGTATGGAACCTTCTACACTTGCTGTTGATGTACAGTGGCACTTAATGGCACGCATGATTCCCTTTGTTGAGAATAACTTTAACGTCTGTGAGCTAGGTCCTCGTGGTACCGGTAAGAGCCATATATATAAGGAGTGCTCGCCTAACAGTATTTTGGTATCGGGTGGGCAAACTACAGTCGCTAACTTATTTTACAATATGAGTACCCGACGTATTGGACTGGTTGGATTATGGGATTTAGTCGCCTTTGACGAGGTAGCAGGCATTTCGTTTAAAGATAAAGACGGCGTTCAAATCATGAAAGATTACATGGCATCGGGCTCCTTTGCTCGTGGTCGTGAACAAATGGAAGCATCAGCCGGCATGGTGTTTATCGGGAACATCAATCAAAGTGTTGAGTCACTAGTTAAAACAAGTCATCTTTTAGCACCGTTCCCAGAAGCTATGATAGATGCGGCTTTCTTTGATCGCTTCCACGCGTATATCCCCGGATGGGAAATCCCAAAAATGCGGCCTGAATTTTTCACCGATAGATACGGCCTGATTGTTGATTATCTTGCTGAGTTTTATCGAGAGATGCGTAAACGCAGCTTTGCTGATTCAATCGATCAATTTTTCAAGCTAGGAAATAATCTTAACCAGCGTGATGTTATCGCCGTTAGAAAAACGACTTCTGGTTTGATGAAGTTACTCTATCCCCACGGCAAGTTTGAAAAAGAGGATGTGCGTGAGTGTTTGGAATATGCCTTACAAGTGCGTAGAAGAGTTAAAGAGCAATTGAAGAAAATTGGCGGCATGGAATTTTACGATGTCCATTTCAGCTATATCGATAATGACAGTCTTGAAGAGCATTTTGTGTCGGTGAAGGAACAGGGCGGCGGAGGTCTTATCCCTGATGGCCCAAGTAAGCCAGGTGTACTTCACACGATTGGTTTAAGTAACAAAGGTATGCCCGGACTCTATCGCTTAGAGCTACAAGTAACGAAAGGCTCAGGAAAGTTAGCGATGTCAGGGTTATGGAACTCTAGTACCGCAAAAGAACAAGTTAAAATCGCCTTTGATTTCTTCAGAGCAAATGCTTCGCGTATTAGCGCAGGCACAAAAGTGGGTGAGCACGATTTCCATATTCATGCAGTTGAGCTTCAAAACACAGGACCATTTACTCATTTAGCTTTAGCTAGCCTTGTTGCCTTTGCATCTGGCTTACTGGGTAAGCCAGTACAGAGCCAAATGGTTGTGATGGGTGATATGAGCTTAGGTGGAAGTGTTACACCTGTAGAGAGTATCGCTGAATGCTTACAGGTTGCTTTTGATGCAGGCGCTAAGAAAGTTTGTTTACCGATGAGTAGTGCAGTAGATATACCAACTATACCTGCAGAGCTGTTTACTAAATTCCAAGTTAGCTTTTATGCTGACCCAGTGGATGCAGTGTTCAAGGCTTTAGGTGTGGATTGACTTCGTCCTGCAAAGTTAAACAGTTGAGTTATTAACACTATCGCTAGATGTAAATAATTCACTTTGCGTGTCAGCTTAAGCCGTTTCATCACTAGTTATTAGTTCGGATTCTAATCCTAAACTATATAGCCATGATCGAATATACCTCTTACACTCAGATACGAATTTGACTTTCAATAGCCCATAATTTCTTTTGACCTATTGTTGAGTCAATTTATAAGAAATTTATAAAATACTGTATAAACGTACTTTGTCAAATTGGAAGAATATAAATATACAAACTGGGTAATGGAGCGTTTTGAAAAATGATGGAAGCTATATATAAAGTTACTTCTGCAGGTATAGGGGAAACGAAAAGAGGCTATAAAGTATTTAAGCTTATGCTCAACAACTCTATTTGGGCGACGAAACTAGTTCCATTAAAGAAAACAGAAAGAAAATATAACAAGCTTTATCAGTTATATGAAGAAAATAGAAACCTAGATTTCTTGATAGGGAAATACATTTCAATATCCGTGAATCAAACACAATATGGTTTTGAATTTAGCTCAATAAGCTCATTTGACGCATTACAAGACTTCAAAAAAGAGTTAGATGTATCAAATGGAAGTGCATTTTCAACAAAGTTACCTATCTCTGATTTCTTATTAAACATACAGCGAGAACAAGAGGAAGATGGCTCTATAAAAATAACCTCGGATTTTGGAGATATGAGGGTTTCAAAATTAAATGGGGTTAACATCTGTTACCAATACGATACGTCAGATGAACGATTAAATTTAACAAACATAGACCGTATCTTTGATGCGTTTTATAAAGATGTGTCTTTGCCTCCATCTAGCATAGGTGATGGAGGTGCAAAATCTTACTATAAGGTCAGTGTGAATGATGCTGCCATTGTACAAATGGATAACCATGTAAAAGTAAGTTATAAAATGACAACTAGTGGTGATTATGACAGGTGGCACACAAAAATCGTCCAAAAAATAGGTGACAAACTTCCAGGCGATCAAATTCATTTTATAAAAAATACTGTGTTGAACTAGATAATTTGTTAAATGTAAAAAAGCGAATGCTGTCGGACTAGTTATCGTGCTTTGCGACCAACGAAAATGTGAACGTTGATTTGATACTAATTCTATAAATTTAGCGGCTGAATTCAACCTGTAAAAAAACTATGAGTGATAATTAAGTAGAGTGGATCTCCAACCTGCTATACATCAATATTAATCGAGTTCAGATTGTTTGGTTGTCCAAACAGTTATAGGCAGGTTGTGAAAATTAATAACGTTCTCTAACCGCGAAAAATGCTTCTTATCTTTTTTATCTTCAACGATTAATAAAATCCCAGCCTTTTCACCTGTCATTTTTGCATAATGCAGAGACTGACCTACTGCTTCTGCCCATTTACGAGCAAAATCAACCTCGATAGCATAGTCGTTCGTCAGGCAGTCACATCGAGTTTTATCTTTAAGGCGAACTTCTACTTGCCCACCTTTTTGTTCACACCATCGTTGCTGGTACCATTTCTCATTAATTTTTTCTGGGGTGCTACAGCTTGCCATTAATAGGGTAAGGGGAAGCGTTAAGATCATTTTATTTAACATAATCATTATTTTTTCTTATCCTTGTAGATTAGATATATCAGCATTATGTTGACGATTAAGCTTTGGAATAACCATAAAATCGACTCTTCGAGATAAGTCAGTTGAAATATGACCTTCAATAAAAACAGGTTTGGAGGAAGCTAAGCCATTTGCATGAAAGTATTTCTCTAACCATTCGCGCTTAAGAGAAATATTAGGGTCTTCTAGTAGGTAGCAAAATGATAATACATTTATTGCTCTTTGCTGTGATAGTTCTATATTTTTAATAAAGCTATCCTCTGGATTTGTGCGGTTATTCCACCCTTTAGAAGTGTGTCCTTCAACTTTGACTTCCTGAATGCCGTCAATAAATTCGTCTTGAACAAGTACTTTAATGTAGCGCGGGCAAAACTCTCTTAATACGCCCTTAAAACCATCGGGGATTGTTGTACTCCCAAGTAAAAAAGGGGCGTGGAATCGCACCACATTGTCACCGGTTATTTCTGCTTTCCAACGCACCATATCTTGATCAAACTCATCGTGAAGTGCCGTATTTAACTCTTTGGTGAACGTTATATGGCTTTGTTCAAGTTGTGCTAGAAAAGCAATTGAGATAAACATAAATGTCATCATTAAAGCAGACATCATGTCGGCCAAACCCATTGACGCGCTTTTATTCATTATCCTAATTTTCCGTTCGCGACCCCTATCAGGGTGGTGATGTTGTCCTCTGCAATTTTTACTGAATCTGCGATATGTTTATTTACCCTTCTTAAGCTTGAACTTAGGCTGTCAGTAATCTCACTAGAGTGCCCCTTAAAAGTTGAAATAATGGACTGAATGCCTTCCGTTTGACCTTTTAGTTCAACCGCGTGATTATTTAACAATTGAATAAATGACTCTCCTTGCGTTTGCAGAATATCCAGTTTTTTGTTCTCAATTTGCTCAAAGTCGGCCAAACGTTGCATCGTTGATTCGTGCTGTTTCTTGGTCGCATTTTGCTGGTTTTCAATTATTAAAGTGTATTGCTCTTGCCAGACCACAAGCTTATGGAATGCGTCATTTAGCGCTTTGAAGTTGTCGCCAAATTGAGTCTCAATATTGCTATTAAAATCAGCGACAACTTCTTTAAGTGCTTTTATAATTTCCTCGCTCGAACTTTCAGCAAGGTTTGCTAGCGACGTTTTAAGTATTTGGTTATTGGCTTCTTGAAGTTCAACTAATTTCTCAAGGCTGCTTACTTCTGAGTCAGGTTTACTGAGTGATAAAAATATAGAAGCTGATACACCTGCCGCAGAAGTAATGAAGGCCATTTTAAGGCCATCAATAAAGACAGGTATTGAGCCTGAAATGTTGGTCGAGTCAAAATTATACAAGCTAAAGGTGATACCTACGAAGGTGCCCAAAATACCAACGCTGACACACTCATTGCGATAGTTCTTATTTCGTACCAGGCTTGTTAGGAAAAAAGCTGCAATGATGGCGATGAACAGCGTACTAATGTTATGAATCATAGTGGTCTCAGTTATTAAATTTGGTAAGCGTGATCAAGTTGGGTAACGAGAGAGTCTTGTGTCTTTATGAGCTTTGAATATACTGTGCGGTATTTAATGCTCAAGTGCTTAATATCCAATACCTTTACCTCATGAGTTAAGCTCGCCAGTTCGGTCTTATGTTTAGGGTATTCTAAAAAAAGAACATGATTTCGTTTGGATGCCAACCCTACCTTCATTCTCAAGCTTTTAAGCTGTTTCATGTAAGAGTGCATAAACTCAATCAGTTGTTGCTCTTCATCATTTAAGGAGCCTGCTGAGCGAGTCTTGCCATACACTTTTGTATTAATCATCTTTGAGAGAACAAGGCCGATTAAAAAAAACAGAATGCCAAACCCTGTTAATGATAAAAGAAGCCCAACTAGCCACATAAATATTGAAGCAATACCGATACTGACCAGCTGTTCCTCTATTTGGGTTGAAGTATCATTTTGTAATATCGCCTCTTCGATTTTTTTACAGTGTTTAATTGCAGAGTTAATAAATTGCTTCGTGCTTTGCTGTTTACGCCTGAGTATTTCAAGTTCCATCGTTACCTACTTTTTTATATTTTCTAATGATTTTCTGAGACTTCGTTAACAACTGCGGTGTAAAATTTATGCGGTTAATTTGTTGCGACCGAGGTTGTGATTTAAATGTTTTAAGCACAAAGCCAATATGGGAAATAGAAACCATGATCATCAGCCATTTAATCAGTTTAAATACAACAATCTCGCCATCAAAAAATACGGTTTCAAAGTCAATGTAAATCACCAACGCAAGAAAATAAGCGAAAGCGACAATGAATAAGCGCTTTAAGGCATTCTTGTTGGCTTTAATAAACGCCCAAAGAAGTAGGGGGCTAAGTAAACGTAACATCACCCTAGCAACTCCAACAACACTGCAAATCCTACTGACCCAGTGGCTAGCCCTTTTGCAAATTCACGTTGGGTTTTTATTTCTTCAGCAAGTAACTCATCCATCTCCCCTGGGGTGATGTCCTCTGGTGAAATTTCATTATCTTTCAGTTCCTTCTCGACTGATTTCTTAGAATTCTCCAAAATAAACTGATCAAACTGTGCCTTACTTTTGCCTTTAATGTTTTTTATGTTTTCTAAAAATGTAGACATGGTAAATCTTCTCCTGATTGTTAAAAATTATGGTCACGACATTATTTATTGCCGTTAGAAAACTCATTAGCAGCGAATTCGAACTAGGTCTCTGGCAACGATTAATGTGTATTACTATTAGATACATAGCGCTTCCTTAAAACACTTAGGCTGTTAATTGAACTTATTCAGTATTTAAATGAGATGCTTAATTATCTAAACGCAATAAATGGCTTGAAATTAACAAATAGAATATAAAAATATTTCGGATTTTTTTATAAAGGACGAGAATGCATGATCGTTAACAGATATAGGCTGAATTTATATGATTTAAAATGTAGTAGGGGTGGTGGACTTCCCAAGCTTTACTAGATAAATTGTTCCTAGGAACTTAGTTCAGTCTCTTTGTATGCGGTATTACCAGAAAAGGTGCATGGCGTAGTGGTGCCTAAACCCCAGGATTCAATTAATCATTGGTCTAATGACTACTTGAAATCTGATCTGAAGGGCTTTATTCGTAGAATGATGGCCGGATTAAGCTTCACTACCCTAAGTAAAACGCCTTGTGCGGATCCGAATGCAGGGTGTTTGGGTTATATACCCCTGGCTACCCGATTAGGTCTTAGCTGCACTAACAACATATAAGCGATTATCGACATTTAGCAATTGGTTTTTACCAATTTCTGTAAAAGGGTTACTCCAATGGTGGTGACCAAACACTACTATTCCAGAACCTTTTGACCTGAGATACTCCGTAATTTCAGGTTCACCTAGCTGCTTATTTACACTATCTTCTGGGCCTTGATGCAAAAGTACGAGGTCATTTTTACGCCCTGTTACCACCTTTATCAACTTTTTGATAAATTCCTCTTTGGATTTTCTTTGGTTTCTATCGCTCCGACCAATAATTCCCGAAACACCACCAATTCTCATACCACAAATAGATGAGGACGCTCCATCTAGAATAAGAGTGTTTGATGCCATTTCAGTCACTTCGATTTTGTCATGATTTCCATGAACACCGATAACAAAGTCAAAGTGCTCTGCAAATGAATTCCATACACTTGTTACACTCCCAGTGCCACCCAGTTTATGTAACTCGGGGTAGTCGTATAGGTCGCCAGCTAGTGCAACAAAGTTTATGTAAGGAATTTCTCCAAGCTTGTGCAAAAGCGATAACTCTTCTGCAACCGCTTCGCCCACTAGACGGTTTGTATTTATATTTTCTTCTCGTCCCTGAATGTCTGAAGTAAGAACGAACGATGAAATTCCCTCAGGTAGAGAATCAACTGTCGCCGTATAAAAAGGAAGAATAACGTTCCGAATCTCGCCACCCCTGCCGGAAGACCTGTACCGTAACTCGTGAAAAGGGCTTTCTGATATATCTATAAATTTCACGCAATACTCTTTCTGATGTCGTCATGGTAGAAAGGTCAGTTGACTGACCGTCCCCATATATTAACATGTCTAGATACCATCTTTATAAACCTAGCTCAAGCTAGCATGGTACTAGTTAGCTAAGTCATGACAATTTGGCAAAACCTTTCAGACCATCTATGACAAGTTTTGGCACTTTGCTGACTAAGTTTTAATAGGGTGTTTGTAAACTCTAGTTAAAACCCCAGTTCCAATAGGTCAGGTCGAGTGTTGACTTTTACATTTAGGCTGACAGGTACCGTTAAGTTTTCGTTAACTGTCAGGTCAAGTTTTCATCAGTACTCATCTAAAATGGGGAGAAAGATGCTGCGTGGCATTACTTTCCATCGTCCCAACTGTTGAGGTAATTTGCTAATATATCACCATGACATGAAGCCGGCTTGCAAAAGCAACCGAGCCTTTTACCTGCAAGTTTGTAAACTTCTGATTTATCGATATTTATGAATTTCTCATAATCAAAATCATACTTGTATTTTCTTATCACTTCTTCTCGTTCATCACCCTCTTCAAACATACTATGTGGGTTTCCCCAATATGATCCTCGACCAATATATTCATACCTGGCGGAATTTATATTATTGCTAATATCGGCATCACGCTTTATGTTAATTACGCGTGTAATATCGATTTTAATCAGTCTGAGTGGAATGGAATGTCCTTTTATTTTTATAACTTGGTCTGCAAAGCACTCACCATCATCGAAAACAATTGCATGAGTCATATTGTTTGGCACAGAAGGTGGTGGATCGCACTCTTTTAATGAAATGGACGGGAAGTGCTTATTGAAAAAATGGTTAATCAAGTTATTGTGATCACTTGGATAAAATATTGAAAAGTCGGTTGTATCACCAACAATTCGAGCTATCTTTCGGTCAAATTTACCTTGGGAATTAAACGCTTCAGGATAATATATGTATATGTTTTTCATATTAAAATAAGTGCCTAATATTTAAGTTTAAATTTAACTGTTCGTTGAGATAGTCGACAAGTAAACGGCGATGACACAAATGTGGCTCATGCTCACTGCATAAAAAACAGCCATTATCGATGAGTTCTGGCCTTATTATACGCTCAACATTTCGACGAGAAATTAAGTTTAGAAACATATCTTCATATGAACGCCAGTTAATCTCCTTTTTTTTGTACGCATTGAGCATCTCTTTAGTTGGGGCGAAGTCGGGTATATGTATATAGCTAGCATCGCATAATGTCTCTAAAAAATACTTAAGATCATTTTTTTTGGCGAAGCCTGATAATTGAGAAATGTTATTTAATCGCACATCAATTAATGTTTTTATTTCGGCATCATTTATATGCTTGAAAAATGTTTTAGCGCTTTTCTGTGTGAATCCAATTGTATACGTATTCATATTCATAATTACCCTTTTTTAGAAAATTGTAGCGACAACTTTGTAACATTTATTGTTGAATTCGCAGGCTAAACTAATGCAGAGTATTGATGCTAAGTCAGGGTCTTTCTCCAAGATATTTTCAAAATTTGGATCTGTAACTGGTAAGTTGTATTCCTCGTTGTTATAGGTGAATAGTGCTCTTTTTTTACCATCTTCATTGATTAATAAATTAAGGTTATCAACCTGAACCAGATAGAGTGATTGATCTATTTTTTGAGCACCATTCTGTATGTTTGAATAAGAAACGTAACAACCTCTCTCCCAAAGACTATTTGGTGTATCAAGGTAATTTAAAAGCTCGTGGTTTTTTATATTATATTTCTGCACCCACTGCTCCTTTTGAATCAAATGATTCTCAGGTTGGTTTATAAGTGGCGCATGCTTAGCAATTTTGATTTTAATTTTCTGAAGTGGCTTGGTCGGGAATTTCCCATACGTATTTTGTATTTTGGCTTGCTCATAAGTGATAGCACCACCGCTTGTATCTGATACAGGTCTAATCCACTCCTTAGTAATTAAACATTTTCCTGCGATACAGTGCTCTCCATGCTTATAAGAATTAGCAAGCACTACGATATCTACACTAGTTTCTTTAGTCACTTGTTTATGGAACATATGATAACTCTCAAATTTCTAGTTTTTGTTTAGTAACTTAGGAGTTGGAGGCAATTTAATTTCGTTACCTTTAACTCGTATAAGTTGTTCAATTAACAAAACGAGTTGGGAGTAAGGGAATTAACAAATGAAATGGAAAATAATTTCAGCATGAATAATAAAAGTTACTAAACGCCTTAAAATTAGACTTAAATCGCTAAATGATTTTGCTAAGTCTATGGGTAGGATTATTGTTAAAATGAATCAAATTTTGTTGATTGAGATACTATGAAAAATGTATGGTGAGGATATCTGCATGGAGAGAATGTATATTTAGCTATAAAGGCTTAGTTCATCAGAAATTAAAGCTATTATTTGTGTACAATCGAAAACAAAATTGACGCTTTAAGTAATCTTAAGCGTTATTAGTAATGTTGTTTTAAAATTAAAAACCATACCTTTGTTAACTTTAATGATTTCGCTACGTTTAGGTTTAAGTAGCGACTAAATGTTGGTTAATTTCTATGGTATTGATAAATGTAGGGATATCTATGGTCGCTGGTAATAAGGAGTTAGGTTTGTATTTAAACCTAATTAAAAAAATTACGGCTTGGGAAATTAAAACGCCTGAGCATAAAGAGTTTATAGAAGATATTGCGCAAGAAACGTTCTTAAAACTTCTCAAACGTGACTTCTTTAATGAAAATGACATAAGCGATGCAGAAAATGGAAAAAAAATTAACAGTTACGTTCATCAAACAGTGCGGTCTTGCTATATGGATCAACTAAAGCTTCAAGGTATTAACCGAAAGTTAACAAAGTCAGAAGCAGAGGCTTCGGGTGGGCGTTATCAAAATATTGTTAATTCCGCTATCGAGGATGTATGTGACTCTGAAACAGCGATACATGCCTTTGAGACGCCAGAGCAGCACTTGTTCGCCAGGGAGGCTTATCAGTGGATTAAGAATTGTTTCGAAACGCTATCACTAGAAATTAAAAATATAGAGAGAAAACGCTTTTTCTATGCGGCATTTTGGGAGTTTTCAAATTATGATATGCCGATGAAAGCCTTGGCGGGTCATTTGGGGTATCAATCGAGTAACCCTACTCAAGAGCTAAAGCGCTTCATTGATAAAGTTACCATGTGTACTCAGCCTCATGGCATTACGGTTTCAGATCCGCACGAACAAATACAGTTTTTACAGGAACAGCTAGATAACTCAGGAGTTATGCTATGACTAAAAAGGATATAACTAAGCAAATTCTGGCTATTCATACTGAAGAAGCATTATCGGAAATAATGAAAGAAGCTAAAACTGAAGTTGAGAATGGAATGGCTGATGAACTGAGCACAGAGCTTGAGATGCTATTAGCAAAAGCCAAGAGTTCTTCTGAACAGCAGTCTTTGAAAGTCGTTGCATTTAAACCTAGGCCAAAAATGACTGTTGTTCATAGCTTTGGGTCTACCGAACTACTAGCGGCTGCAGGTCAATCATTAGGTGACTGGTTTGCTCAACCCATGAGTTTTGGCGGTGCAGGTTTTATTTTAGATGTGCGTAGGGTAATCGGTTCAGAAAATGAGGTTGATATTTATCTCTCACCAAATAAGTCAGATAAAGGCGGGATGGAAAAAACCCTAGCAGCCTACATGGGTAAGTCAGTAGAGGTTGTTATCTCTAACAATGGCGAACCTTTGTTAGAAGCCAATCTATATATAGATGAAGGCGGAAGTGCGGCAGAGGGCAGTGGTTTGTTAATTGAAACCAGTACGTCTAAAGCAGTGAAAGGTAACTTAAGTATCGATGTTGTTATTAAAGATTAACCGCACTGGATAACTGAATGATTTACATCTTAACCAGTACAAAAACCATTCTAAAGGCCGATGTTCGCCCACAAGAAAGTAAAGTGGGCGACTCGGTAGCTAAGGGCTTGTTGCACCTCAAGCTCAAGCAACAGCTGACCTCAGAGTCTTTTAATGAGCAAGAGGAGTATTTGGAAACCGCAGCGATTGCGGCGTATGTGTCTCTTAATGGTTTAGATCAGCGTTATCGCTATCGGGCTAGTGTGAATCTTACTTCGATGCAGAATGAGACGTTTAACTTCACCCACGGTAGCAGTAGTAGTGGTTTGGGTTATGCTCTGTCCATGTTTGATGCATGGTGGCGGCTTGTTCTTCAGAAGCCTGGGCGCTTTAAGTACCCTATTTTTGCCACAGGGGAGGTACTTACCTCAGGCCAGATAAATCCGATCAGTCACCTTAGCGATAAGATTCGCTCAACCTGTGATTTTGTAAACGCCAATAAACAAGTAATATCTCAATTTTACCTTTGTTACCCAGAACTAAATAATGAAGATATCACTGATTCGCAAAGGCGAGAGGTCACCGAATTAGGTGGTACTTTAATCCCTGTTGACCGTTTACAGTCTTTGTTAGGGTTCTTGCTTGGCGACGATTACGATGGTGACCCATTAGGTCGTTGGGAGCCGTTTAAAGGACTAAATAGTTTTAACTATGAAGACAGTGTTCGTTTCTTCGGCCGAGAAAAAGATGTTGAACGTTTGTATGTGGATTTAAAAAAAAATAATGGCGCTTTGATTGTCACAGGCGCGAGCGCTAGCGGTAAAACATCATTAGTTAACGCTGGCTTAATACCCAGATTAGAACAAGAGGATACCAAACTGCACTGGGCTATTACGACACCCAGTAAAATAATCGATGAGAATGGCGGGCTTGTAGGCTTTATCGTCGAGCAGCTTAATATCGCATGGCGATTAGAGGAAAATGGAGTAAACCTAGAACAATTAATGGCGTTACTTAAATCGTCTGTCAGTGAAGGTGTTGATGCACTTCAATCATATTTGACGGCGAACTCGCAGAACTGTTTTTTATGCTTAGATCAGTATGAAATAGTATTTGTGCAGAAGGGTGAGGGCGATGAAGCGCTGGCCTATGACTTGTATCTTCTAGAGGTCATCGCTAGAGAGCTAGAGCCAGTAAACGTCGTGCTTGTTTTACGTAATGAATATCTAAGTCAGTTGTTCAATTATCAAAAATTATCATCGCCAGTCGTCTTTAATGTGGACTCTCAACTGCAAATAGAGAGTTGGCAGGCTATTATTCATGAGCAAGCCTCATTTTCAGGACTTGGTTTTGAGTTAAATGAAAGTGGCACCACGCTCGATAGCGTAATAGTCGCAGAAGCACTACGAACTAAACATTCGCTGCCTATGGTAGAGCTTTTACTTGAGCAGCTTTATGTTAAGGCGGTTGAAGCCAATGCTAATAGCAGAAGCTTAACCTTTGCAGATTATGAATTGCTAGGCGGGTTGCAGGGCATTCTCGTCCATCGTGCCCGTAAAATACTTCAGGAAGTCAATGATATCGAACGACTGGATATCGATTTTTTTGATCTTTTTGTAGGGTTTAATTCTGAGAAAAAGCCTTATGCTAATGTAGTTAACTACAGTGACAATGCTTCAATAATTTCAGAGGATATGCAGAAATTAATTTATCGTTTTATCGAGGCGGGTTTAATTGTGAGTTCTCGAGATGAAAGTAATGATGAAATTTTAAAATTTGTATATGACGGTTTTTTTAAGCATTGGTCTGAGTTACAAACTTGGATTGATGAAAGCCTGGCTTATTTAGTGTGGCGAAATGGAATTGATCAAAATTTTCAGAAGTGGAAGAAATCTAAGTTGAATTCAGGTGTTCTTGAGGATAATCCTAAAAAAAGAAGTGAACTGTTTCTAGAGGGATTTAAGCAAGGTCGGGAGGATACTCGAAATCCCCCGCCAGTTTATTTAATAGACAAGCTTGTTACGATGTCTGAAGGGTTACTTGTCATGTCGAGTGGTCGTGGTGATAAACTTATACGGCGCTATCTAAAAGAGTCTTTTCTCGACAAAGTTAAATTATTTTCTGTAATTATACTTTCTGCATCTATTTTGTATTTTTATGATTACGTACAAGTATTGGAGTAGTACCTCATGAATATTTATTGGAGGGTAGGTTGGTTTGTTGGATCTGTTATAGAACTTTTTCGCTTGATACTTCTAGTATTTCTACCAAAATTACTAATAGTGTATCCAATTGAAATTTTAGCTTGGGTTTATAATATCTCAGCGAATCTTATTTCGGCTAAATATATTTATATGAAAGGTAATAGAGAAAATAGAAATTTTAAGAGAGATTATGACGATTTTCAAATGGCTATGGGTATAGTTAAGTCTACAAAAGAAAAACTCGGTGAGAGGCTTACCGAAGCTGAAATAGAAGCCCTTGGCCCGGAGTTAAAAAAATATTTTACGGACCATGAAAGGAAATGGTTTAAAAAAAGGATAAAGAAATTTGATCGGCTGATAAAGGTGACTAGTCCCGAGTATAAGAATCTAAAAGAAGAAAAGCTAAGTAGTATCAATGAACGAATACGACTTGTGGAATTGCATCTCATGAACCCTGAGAAATTTCCGCCATTAACGGATAAAAAATAAAGATTTCCATGCTTTCATATCTTCTGGTTCTACTAATGACTTTTTATATTGAAATAGGCTCCATAAAGATTGTCGGTAGCGTCACATGATCTACATCTTAACTAGCACTCAAACTATTCTAAAGGCCGAAGTTCGTCCGCAAGAAAGTAAAGTAGGCGATTCGGTAGCGAAAGGTTTGTTGCACCTCAAACTCAAGCAACAGCTAACTTCTGAGTCCTTTAATGAGCAAGAGGGGTATTTGGAAACCGCTGCGATTGCAGCATATGTGTCTCTTAATGGTTTAGATCAACGTCATCGATATCGTGCCAGTGTAAACCTCATCTCAATGCAAAATGAGACGTTTAACTTCACACACGGTAGCAGTAGTGGTGGTTTGGGGTACTCTCTGGCTCTTTTCATTAGTTGGTGGCAGGACGTCCTAAAAAAAGAACTCGCAACCAAATATCCAATATTTGCTACAGGTGAGGTTAGTAATACAGGGGAAATTTTTGAAATAGGATTTATTGAAGATAAGTTTCAGTCGCTATGTGATTATGTAGAGAATAATAATGTCGCCACTCCATTTTATGTCTGTTATCCCCTTGCAAATGATAAAACATTAAACGCACCCACTAAAGAGCGCATTAAAAACCTTGGGGGGAGGTTAATTAGTGCCAGGTGTGTTCAGAATGCTTTAGAAGAAATTATTGGTGACGATTATGATGGTAATCCAAATAGTCGTTGGGAGCCTTTCAAAGGTTTAGATTCATATAATGCTAATGACTCTGTGCGTTTTTTTGGTCGAGAAGACGTGAAAGAAAAAATAGTTCGCCATGTATACGATGCTGAGCAACCATTGTTGTATCTCGCTAGTCGGCGATCTGGTAAAACTTCATTGATCGATGCTGGTCTCATACCTGCATTTAAAAAAGAAGCATGGAACGTTCTAAAAATAACCAATTTTAAAACTTTACTGGATGTGTATTTTCAAATTCTACAATTTGTTGGAAAAACAAATGATAAAATTTCGAGTATTGATAGAAAGTCACTCATTGATGCAGAGTTAAGTCTCAAAGTTGAGTATATAAGGAGTATCACCGCTATAGCTTTGAAAGCATACGATCCATTTATAGGTAATCATTTAATTATTATTGATGATTTTCATCTTATATTCGATACAGATCATAGTGTTCACAAAGAAGAATTCATTTTTTTATTAAATGATATTTGTAAACTCGGAATTAAAGTCGCGGCATTTTCTTGCCGAGAATATGCCGCATATTTCGAAGAAAAAGTTTCAACAATTAGCCCTTTTCAGATTTCTGTTGTAGATGATTTTTCCGTTAAAGAAATTGAAGAAAATCTAATAAAGCAGGTTGAATGGGCTGGTTATAAATTTGAGGAACAGAAGGACGTTAGATTATCGCATCAAATTGTTAATGATATTGCTCAATATGATGTTGCTATTAGCATAGCTAATTTAACCATTAAGAAACTATATGATGTTGCAAGTCTTGAACAAACAAAAGTAATTAGTTTTGAACATTATGAGCGGTTAGGTGGACTTCCTGGAGTATATACAACGTTTGTCATTGATAATATTCAATCAAAAATAATAGACGAAAAACTCATTCATCAGTTATTTGAAAGGTATTATGATGAAAGTGTGAGGTATTCATTAGACGAAGAAAGCTCATTTGAACTAGAAGCTGAATTAAAACTAGGTTTGGTCAAATTCAACCCTAACCGTGGAGCGTTTTATACTCAAAAACTGCTTTATGAAACACCTTTTTATCAAAGGTGGTGCACTAATGGCTACAAGTCTTGGTTTGAAAAAATTAAGGGTTCATTTTCAGAGTGGAAAATGCTTTTTGAAAAAGAAAAAGCATTTGATGATAGAACACTTATGAATGATAAACAAAAAGAAAGACTTAAGAATGTTCGTGAGAAGTATTCTGATATAAATGAGCATGAGAAAAAAATAGATAATGAACTAGCTCTGGGTATTACCTACAGTAATAACGGTAATTATTTGAGCTTCTATGATTTAATTCAGGGTCAAAAGCTTGTTGAGACGGATGTTATTTCAGATGAAGGTTTAAAACTTTATATATACCTTTCTCAAAGACGGTTTTTAGTTAAAACAGCAGTAAGATTCGTTTATTTAGCTTGTGCTTGGTGGTTCTTCTATGCGAGATAAAATAACAGTCAAAAATAAAAGGAGCTTATTCTTATTTGATCTTCTTGTCGCGGCTCGTGTAATTTATTCAGATGTTATGACTATTTTTATTACAATTATATTTCCCATTTTTTTACTGTTTAAATTGGTAAAGAAATGGAAGGTGAATTTTAAGAGAGAAAATGAAAAATAATAATATAGATGACATATTTGTTGAGGTAAAAGCTTTATTAGAAAGGAATGAGTATGAAGTTGCTTACAAAAAGCTTGATAGTGACCAGTTATCAAACCAACCCAAAGCATCTGCGCTCAAAGCATATTTAAATTACTGTGAGTATGTAGAATACATTCCTAAATATCAGGCTTTGGAATCATTAAGAAACCTATCTCAAAACAACTCTGATGATGCTACTTTTCTATTAGCAAAGGCATATCTCATACCTGGAGTATACGAATCACTTCCTGTCGCGATTCCTCATGCCCTTTTACTTGCCAAAATTTTATATGAAAAAGAAAATCCACAAGGTGCAATTTTATATGCTGACCTTCTTAGAGTTAAAAAGCACTATGAAGATGCTTGGATTATTTTGGAAGAAGCTAAGTCTTTTGAGAAAGCTGACTTGGCAGCTGTATATACAATACAAAAAGCTGTAATAAAAGAATCGAAAAATTATTTAGACTATTTACCTCAGCTATTTGAGCAATGCCGTGAGGAATATAGCAAAGGGAATAAAGTTATTTATTCTGTATATTTACAGTTTTTATTAAACAAGGATAGTGAGTTCTTTAACCCCTCTCTTGGACTGAAAGTTTTAGAGGAGGGTGTGCTTGAAAATGATTATGCTTGTAAAATATTGAAAGCTAGTTTATTAGTCTCTTTTGAATGGTATATAAAAAGAGATTTAGAGCAGGCTGAGATAATACTTAAAAAACTTCTCAATGAGAATAAGCATGAACAAACTGCTCGGATATTGTTGTCACAAATTTACACGGGTGAAAAAAAATACCAAACTATTGAAAAAGGCAAAGAAGCTGTCCAACTGTTAGCCCGTAATATTTGGTACGGTAATTTGCTCAGTCTTAATTTGTTATTGGCAACAATTAAATATTACCACTTATTTGATAGCGAATGTTTCCTTGATGCATTAAAGATGAAAGCTAAATTAGAAGGGAAATACAAAAAAACAAGGTTTCGGGTTATAGGATTTCTTTGGAAAGCAGCAAAACCCATCGATATTTTTTACAAAAGTTGCACTTTAGTCATTAGTTATATTTTAGCTTTTATATTTGCATCAGTTCGGTTCGTTATTTTTTATATCCCCAATTTAATTCGACTATTTTTAAAATAAATCTAATCCTTTCTCCATATCTACTCCCACCTTTTTATTTGAAATCGAAATAGTTATTAACATTTTCCCAATCACATACACTCACTTGGAGAAGGTTCACTCTAGGCATCAAGAACTCAATAAAAGGTATGTGGGTATTTTCCACTTTTTTCATTAATTGGTATTCTATTCGAGACTCTTCAATAAGTTTTGCTACAGCCAAAACCTCTCTGTCAGGTTTTAGCATTGCAGTTTCATCCATTTTGATGATGTTTTGTGATTTAGCAAGAAGAGACTTTTCGTCTGAAGAGAATAACTTACCTGCATTTACTCTTTTCTTTGCCTTTAAGAATTGGAAAGGTAGAGACAGTATTAGAAATGCCAAAACAAATGGGATAGATAAAATATTAATTGTCCAACCAATTAATCGACCAAGTATTTTCGTCATACTTTTTACTTCCTGATATAAATATACAGTGTGTGTTTTTTTGGGAAAAGGGTAGCACAACGCATTGTTGCGCTTCTAAACGCTAACTACTTGTTAAGTAATTCAGCTAGATGAGAGTCTTTTCCAAAAGAATTAATGATATCGTCTTTGGTTTTTACTTCAGTTTCAACAGTTAGTAACGTTTCGCCTTTCATCCCTCGTTGAAAACAAACGTTATACTTTATCCCGTCAATTACTAAATTTACGATGAGGCAATCATCCTCTGGAGCATTTTTATAAGGTGACATTGAGGCACCATTTTCCGCAGCGAAACTTTTAGCCGACTCATAATATAATTGGCTAAGAACTGCACTCTCTTGCTCTGTAGCAACCAATTCACGAACTTTAGAAAAAATAACTTTATTCCGTCTAGAGCTTTTAGTTAATGCCAAATAAACCACATATGCGACTAGTGCAAACCACGCAGGTGGAAAAAAGATAGAAATAACTACAAGGGCAATAATTACTAACATATTTGTTCCTTTCTATTAACGCTTGATGAAAAGTCAGGAAATGAATATGAGTAATCCTAAGAAGACAAATCAAATTTTTAAAAGAACAAACTTTACCTGACTTAGGGTGATGAAACCATCAAGAAAAGGACTGAAATACGAACAAGCTAAGTACTTAAATAGTTGACCTGAATATTTAAAGTGTTGCCTATAAGGTCTGCCACAACTATAGAAGTGATAGATAACCTTTTTAAAAGTTGTTCATAATATCGCTTTATAAAAAAATATCTTCCGTGTTGTTAATTTCATCGGTTACACGACGTTTGTCTAATTGAACGCTTAATTCTTTAATAGGCCAACAATTATGAACAAGCAATATTCAACGATTGAGTTAATCAGCCCTAAACATCCTGAGTATATTTCTAATAATAGAAAATATAAGAAAATGAACGATGCATCGCGTAAAAATAATGGTGTTGATCATTTTTCAAAGGCTTATAACAAAGCATTAATGAAATGGGAACATGTGATGCAATGCTTGCTTTCTCACCTTACCAGTGAAGTGGAAGAGCGAATATTGAAGTTCTCAGGACATCGCGCTGGTTTTGATTTTCGAGAGATCGACTTCATTTCTCAGCCTTCAGCGGAAGCGCTTATTTTCTGCGAGCTTAAGTTAAAAAAAGACTACAAAGAAAACTTAGGTGAAAAATCTTCAGGTTGGGCTCAACTTAATAAATCAATCGCTATTGCAAGTCAAAAATATAATAAATTAGGCGGCTTAGCTATTTGTGTAGATATGTCTCATGTTTATGGTCTTACAAGCTCTGCAAGTGAACATGATTACTGTAAATATAAAGATTTGGTCAGCTATCTATTAACCCCCTCCATTGAGCATAAAACAATTTGGTTAAATTCATTAGAAGTATCAGCGCTAGCGATTCAGCACGGTTTGTTGACGGAAGATGATATTGACCAAATGAAAATACTTTATCAAGAGCATGAAAATCCCTTGTCTGTATTAACTGCAGGTGAAGTTGAAGCAATTAACAATCCCTTTTTAACGTTAAGTTCTTTACTAAAGAACTAGCATTGAAAAAAAAAGATTTAAACGAGTAAATTCTGTAATTAAACAATAAAGGAAAAATATATATGGCTAGTCGTGGAATTAACAAGGTAATGCTTATTGGAAATCTGGGGCAAAACCCAGAAATAAAGCACACTGGTAGCGGTGTTACGATTACAAATATAACGGTGGCAACCAGTGACTCATGGACTGATAAGACATCTGGTAACAAACAAGAGCGAACTGAATGGCATCGTGTGGCGTTATTTAATAAATTGGCAGAAATTGCTGGGCAGTACCTACGTAAGGGATCCAAAGTTTATATTGAAGGGGCCTTGCGAACACGTAAGTGGCAAGACAAACAAGGGCTGGATCACTATACGACTGAAATCGTTGCGAGCGGTTTAACTATGTTGGATTCGCGTACTAATAGCACGCCTGCCAATGCTCCAGCTATTACGGCTCCATCAACTGAACCTAATGCAGTGCAAGCGCCTGTGTCACCAGAGTATGCTCAAACACCTAATGGTGATTTCGATGATATTCCTTTTTGATGAGCATCGGGGTAGACATGATGAAGTAGTTATTAATTTTTGGTCGACGGTCAATACAGTATTTGACTGTGCAGGCAATAGTGCATGAAATAGTAAGGCTAAATCTCCGGCTAATGCCGCTTAGATAGTTGGGGTTTAGTACCATTTAAATGTTTTTCAATATTATTAATATATTTATTTTTAATAAAATACCTAAATATCAGTATGTTGAACTGTAGTCATTGTTATTTAAAAAATAAAACTCAATTAAATGTTAATTCTACTTCATTTGATTCGTTTATTTATATGAAAGCTACATTGGGTAGCTAACTGAATATAAATACAAGGAATACTTATGATTAATCAGGCAGAAAATAACTGGTACGCAAAACCTCTAAACCGCACAGGAAACTTAGATGGATGGAAACAAAAAATGAATAATGCGTGCCCTGATCCTCAGATAGGTCAAATAGTTTCATTAGATAGAAATGGTACGAAAATTGGCTATAAGGTTCTTGGGTTTAATCGATATGGCGAACCTATTTGGCAACGTGGCGTAGTAGTTAAACACTGATAGGGGCTAACAATGACAATTAAATTTGGATATAGTTCGTTAACGCACCATGCACAATGTCGTTTAAATCAGAGAACTAATATAACGGATGTCGCACTTAGAAAAATATTAGACAGAAACGCCTATATAAGTTTAGGAATGGAAATTGTTTTTGATAGAGAGCATTTCCTGTTTTACAGCCAGCCAGACAATGAATGCTTCGTTGCAGTTCAGGACAGTATGACAGGCGAGGTTATTACTGTGCTACCGCTTGAGTATCACAAGACTTTAAGTTGGAAGATAGATAAAAAATTATATAATGAGATAGATGAAGAATTATTGAAAAGGGCTGAGGTTCTAGCTAAGTATAATGTTGATCCAGACTCAATGGCCATTCAGATGAGCTTAAAGATTCGTTATTTGAATAGTAAGGATGCAATTTGTTCCAAAACATTAAAAAAGTTTCCTGCTGAGCAGTATCAAAATAATCCTAATGTGTTGATTAATAAAAAGCATAAAATACTAAACATTGTGACGCGCTGGATGAAGGGAAGATGCATTCAAAATGTAATTGATATTTATGTTTCACTAGGTAGAAAGTCAATACCGCACTTCGTTTGCGAAGAGGTTGTTGATGAGCTGAATAGTATTCGACTCAAAACCAGTTAAGTTCTTAGTTGAGGACCTGGGAGCAGGTGCTATCAGATGAAGAAAAATTCAAAACTGTGGTAACTTTGTTCTAAAGCAGCAGGTCATGTTTGAGCTTATACATATAAATATATCTTTACCGTTTTTTCTTAGGCTTGAGTACTATCACATTGGTATTGTTAGGTTTAGAAGTCATGGCACTCTCCAATGTTCTATTGAGATCTTTACGACGATGTTTTGGTACTTCATTCATTACTGCATCCAGCATATCTATTTGTACACCTAATTGTTTAATAAAAAGTCCTTCTTGAGCTTCAATCTTAACTTGAAGTGCTTTTCGTTTCTCTTTTTCGCTTGCCAGTTCGGCACGAATATTTTTTATTTTTTCGTTAAGTAACTCTGTCTCACTTGACAGGCCTCTTTCTGATGCGCACTTCTCTGCTTTGTATGACTTGATTTTAGATAATATATCTTTGTGAGCAGGCCCCAGAATAATAGATCTGGATAGACCAGCTTCTTCCTCTACTTTTGAAGGGGATATGTTATATTTGCCACAAATATTGATTGGTACGCCAGCCTTTAAACGCTCAAAAGCCTCGTTTAATTTTTTTTGTGTTAGCTTTATATTATCTTTTCTACTAGGCATATTTTTATTTCTTAAAGGTGGATGTTTTTGTAGGGATTAGATAATCATTAAAAACAGGCCCTGGTTTATACCTGTCAAAATCAAAATCCAAATCATGCATGATTTTCTCAGCGCTTCTGATAGTAATCAGTTCTTTAATTAACATATCTGCGTGAACTTGATTATTAGTCTCCATCCAAGCAATTTTTTCCATGGCTACTTGTCTAGCCATTTCCGCATAACTCGCTGATTCAATAAAATCAAACTCGCAGTCAATGCACTCCGACATATCAATTTCAATTCTCATATCACAAGATATATTTGTACAGATAATGCCTGGCGCTATAGCATGAACTCTCATGACATCTTTTTTTAATTTTAGCTCTTTCTTCCAAAACTCTTTTGAACATGTTCTGTTGAATATACTTTCCTCAAAACCATGATGTTCCATTTCTTTCCGCATTGCCTTCCCTCTGCCGCCGGCTATACGCTCACCATTACGAATACGGGAGTGAATTACTGACATCTTCGATGCTTGCTGTTCTAATCGCTCGTTTTCCATTTCTCGGTAGAATTCGGTAAAATCAGTTGCATTGGCCCCGTAATACATTGTCATCGCAAGAGAAATGTGGCCTAGTTGTTCCTTTAGTTCTATGAAACTGGCCAACTCCATACCAACTAAATAAAAAGTAAGGCTTCGCCGTAATTGGTGTCCGGTAGACTCCCATTGACTTCCAACCGTGTAATATTCGATATTGCCATTCTCGCTTATAGTTAGCATCCTGATATCCTCCTCTGTGACTTTGAGTTCTTTTGAGTCAAAGTATTTAGATGTACTTTTGGATAACCGTTGAGATATATAGGCTGGACACTCTTTTGGTATCTGCATGTGAATGAAATATTCTAAAGCCACAAACATACAATTTTGAGAACCCTCTGGCAGATACTTTCGATAAGCACCATGGACCGCGTTCAATAAGGCTGTCGCTCTGTGCGCAGCATCGCAGGTCACAAAAACACGATTCTTTACTTGTCCCGTTTCTGTGATTTTAGTGGTAAGGGTAGTAATTACAGGAATTTTTCTACGATCTCGGCCAGCAAAAACGTGTTGTGCGCAATATACAGGGTCTAAGATTGCCAGTTCGTGAACTCGCATCCCAGTAAGCGCAGCAATTGAATATATAGAGCAACAGTTTATTTCATGGAAGAGATCCAAAAGATCATTTACCTTTATTATTTTTCGCCCTGCGATAGTTCTAGGCGTTATTGTAAGACCATTCCAGCATCCTTTTTTATCGTATTTGATGACTAGAGAAGGCTTACAAGACTCAAATATCTGCATCCACGAATCATTGGAGTCATTCTGTTCCGTATTGGCTGAATCAACAGGTTCGAAAGCAAACTCTTCGTAATTTTCACCGAGAGCTTCGACTATATTTTTTAGAGAGGGGCCTTTTCTATTTAATCTTTCTACTTCACCTACAGTATCTTTAATACATCCGGCTTCTCTTGCAAGATCTATTTGTTTAAATCCTTTTCTAATTCTCGTGTTTTTAACGCGTTGTCCTATATCGGCGTGAATATTGCGAAAGTGCTGCGAACTACCTTTATTGTCTTGCAGGGGGATATCTGCATTTTTCAATTCTTTTAAGAATCGCTTAACAGATACTCCATCACGTGAGTCTGCTAAGATTCCAGCTGGTTTACGCTCACCGTTACGTAGGGCGTAAATAAGCTGTTCCTTTAAGGTTTGAGCATTATTAATGAACTCAAATGCCGCCTCTCGAAGAATAGTAATGTCACTATGAACATTATCAATAAATGTTGTGCATCTTTTTAACTGGCTTTTATAAATTCTAAGAGGAATTACAGGGTGCTGCTTTTGCGTCGGTTTATCTAGTTTTAAATTTATTCTAGTCAGTTGAGAATGCTCTTCCATTAGGCTAAAAGGTAGTGATTCACGCCCTCTTAACATAGCATTAAATCCAGCTAATGCACTGTCGCTATGGGAACAGCCTCCTTCATGAAAGACCCTAGATACATCTTCGATGCTTAAGTTTTGAAGTGACTCGTAGCCTAGATATTGCGCTCCAATGCAAAATGATTTTAAAGTACTCATGTATCCCTTAATTGTGGATAATGAGTATTTACGTGCACAAAACAGCACAAGATATAAAGCCACGTATCGCAATTGCTTATTAAAAGAAGTGTTTAAATTTACTTTAATTGAGCGCCTTCTATCATCTGGTGTAAATGATATATCTGTTTTTCCTATTGGCCATCGTGGTGAATTAAAGAAAACTGAATTACCTGAACTCTGCCAAATTTCAATATTTTCTAATTTCTCAGTCAATAGACAATTCTTTATTTTATCTCGCAATCCATTATCAGGTTTCACCCATGCTGTATTTGAATCATTGTCTAATTGAAAACTTAGCATTTATCTCTACCTGCTTGTAAACCTGCAATTGATTGAATATCTCGATAAAGAGGATGTAAACCTTCATTAATTATTCGAGATATGGCAGCTTCAACATTAGTTCGTGTTGCATTATGTTTTACGGCAAGTTTTATTTTTTGGGAGAGACTAATTATGGTGTCATATTGCTCAGGGTAATAATCAGCACCTCTAGCTATTGCTTCTGCATTTGATAGCGTGCGGTAAAGTGCATCTTTGTCGTCTACAAGTTTTGCACTTTTGCACTCGATGCATTTGTCATATTGAAAGCATGGTATTAGAGCTTTGTTTAAACCGAGTTTTCCTGCACGCCTAGTAGAAGTTGAGTGGGAACTGGGTCTTTCATCGTGTGGATCAGTAGCTGTACAGAATATTCCAGCGCTATTAATGCGGCCTTTTTGTCTAGAGGCATCTTTGATTGTTAAGCAGGGTATTTGTAATGCTTGTGAAACATTTTCTATAGCTCTGTGCTTATCTTCACCATCAGTTATCCTTTTTAAAACCTCAATAGCTTCATGTAGGATTCTTTTTGTATCTTCACTATTACCTGTGGAGTAATACTTAAAGACGGTAGCTAAGCTGTTATTTAATATTAGTGCAATGACATCCTCTGCTTGACCATCGTTCCGTGCGACTTTGGCGCAGGTTTCCCTGAGCCTAGAAGAGCTTAGTGATAGCAAGTAATCGCCCTTTCTAATACCAATCTTTGATAATAACGTTGCTTGGTTTTGTGGGGCGATTCCGGACCATTGAGTAATTTTCTTGTCTATAGATCCGAAAGGCACTAAATAATGAGGGAATTTTTCTGAGCCATCAGGTATTATTTTTTTGCTATATGTTTCTAGATTACTAAGGAATACTTTGTATTTTGAATCACAACTAAAGCTACCTATGCTGCCTTGTTCTCGCTTGAAAGAGACCTCCATCAACCCATTGTCCAGGTTAATGCAGGTTAACCCCCTTAGGATTCCTTTAAGTTCAACATCTAATCCAGTGATCGACTGTAATGCGCAGAATGCTAAGTCCGGAGCAAATTTCTGAGGTTGTTTCATCTTTATCCAACGCTTTACCACAGTTGAACCCATTACTTCTCTCTTTAGTTTGCACTCAATCCTTCGTCCTTTTTCAACAATATTTATAAACTGATCAACTAGGTAGTCGGCAACCAGATGAGAGTTGTCACAAGTTAGGTGTAAAATATCGGGTGAATCGGAATCCTTATATGGAGTATTACTAAATATGTTAATTGATCCCTTAACACTTCGTAAGTAGATTAGAGGGCCGCCTTTTTCACAATCATATTTATTAGATAGCTCAATTAGAGTGTTTAAAAAGCGTCGACCTGATTTTTCAATATGACCTCCAATTTTGGCTTTGACTACCTGTCCTTTTGCCCTCCGTTTACTAGCCTCTAAGTTGTAGTAAATATGATTCGTCTTCAATGAAGATCTGTCAATATCAATCTCTCTACCAATATCAATAAGTTGCGAGTCATTAAATGCAGTATAGAAACCTAATAAATAATAACTTATATTCATCACTTGATTTAGGGGGGCCCCATATGAAATATAGTCAGACTTTTTGTTAGGTGAAATAGTCTGCTGAACTGTCCAGGTACAACCATCAATGCTCACATCAATTGCGTTCTGTGGTGCATCTTTCTCGTTAGCTAGCAACGGCATTGCTAGTTGAAAGAAATACTCCTGACTGCGGCGTAAGAAAATATCACGCTCATCATCAGACAAAGCATTGTATGGTTCACTATCTCCTGAGTTAAATGCAGATAGTTCGTTAGTCACTCTAATTGCGGAATAACCACAGGACTCTAGATTTTTGCATACTGACCTCCATATTTGGTTGCAGGTTGCTGACTTTAAACCATACTGTGCCGAGTTCTCAGCCTGGAACAAGAACCTATTACGTGAGTTGTAGAATCGTGCTTGTTCAGTAAGTGCATCATGAAATGAATTCAATCCTGCTATGGAAAATGCTGCTAAGCATTTGCTATCAGAAAAAAGCAGATAGTTTGTTAAATCGTTAATTTTTGAATATAAAGTTGAGTTGGATTCACCACTACTTTCCTTCTTTTTTATTACACGTATAAATGTACTTATATAAGAAACTCTATCTTGAACAATTTGGTTATTTTGGATGCAGTTATGATGAAATAAGTTTCTTAAATCAATTACGCATCCAGATCCGTACCCCTTTTTTATGAATATCGTGTCGACCTGCTCAAAGGGTGCCTTCGAAGAGGAGTGTGCTATTCTGTTTTTACTAATATTGCTTTGCGCCATCTCAGTCTTTACCTATAGCTTCAGCAATTTGGTTTAATCGTTCTGCATGCCTTATAGATTCATTCTCTTTACTCACATACTTTACATACTTCTCTGTTGCCGAAAAATCATTATGCCCCATTAGCTCCATAAGACCGCTAGCAACAAAGAAAAAAGAGTTACCGGATTCTTTTGACTCTTTTGCAATCCAGTTCGTAGCGAAGGTTCGTCGAAGGTCATGATCTTTGTGATCAAAAATGTATCCTTCTTGACGAATTTTTTTGCGAATATCACTAAAACGACCTGAAATTGATTTCTTAGAATAAGGTTTGCCTCGGTTGGATAAAAAAATGCGTAGTTCATTTTTTGGGTGACTGTTTGTGGTATCAGAGGTGGTGCTTTTAGCAACATTGATCTGCCGTTTTTTAGAAAGCTTGTGCTCGTATAGTTTTGCCATTAGTTCAACAGGAATTTCTATAGTTCTGATCTTCTTATACTTTGTGTGGCACCCATCTATATTAGGACCAATGCGGCACTTATACTTTTTTCGTGCATCAGGACGAACTATATGGTGTTCAGAAAATGTAGCTACCTCCCCAAGCCTTAATCCGCATAATATCTGCATTTCAAAGGCTAACTGAATTGCTTCTGGTAAATATTTAGAATGATTTCGAAATAGTTTTAATGATTGATCTGACAAAGGATTAACTTTTACGTAAGAGGCAGTTTTTTGTTCTTTAGGTAGGCCTACTAACAAGCTTTTTCTCTTAAAACTGATTTCACCTTTTCGATATACGTGTGCAAGAAGTGGGTCGTTGCTCCCTTTTAACACCTTCCATGAGTAAGTTAATGGGCGATGGTTTTCAGACACCTCTAGAAGCTCTTCTTGAACTAGCCATTCATAATAGTTTGCAATCTGTCCAAGATAGGATTTGATAGTACTAGTACTGAATGTGCCATATACATCACCATTATTGTCAATTGATTTTATGTTCTCACAAAGATAATAACGAAAGCCGAATAGCGGGCCATCTTCTGGACTCGCACTTAAATCATCAAAATCTAGCCCAGCATCATGAAGGTACCTATAAAATGCTAACAATGCATATGCGGCAGTACCAGTATCCTCTACTCGATCTTCACCAATTGTTAGACTTCTAAGGTAAAGGCTAGGTAAAAAACACAATAACCCTCCAGGACTAATTAGGGCTTTAATATCTACATTATCTTTAATTGATTTAGGTGGATTCTTTTTTAAAATTGAGGGTGAGGAATTAACCGAGCAAGGTAGTTCATGAATCTGATAATCGCTCCAGCGATCAAAGGTTAAATTATTATTATCCATGACCTTATTACTCCAAATCTATATTGATGAAACATCACAAGATTTCAATGTAACAAAAAAACTACTGCTTTGACAAATGATGGTTTCGTTCTATCTATATGAAAACAAAGGAAAAAATACGAATATCGTATAAGCTGTTCTCAACGCTATGAAACACATACGAAGGTCGTACACTGTATTTTTTTTATTCTTACTATTTACTCTTGTATCCTATTGAAAATGTTTAAAAAACCAACTGAACTTAGAAAACGGTACAAATTTTCTTTCTAAGTTTCACTTTTTTATAAAATAAATATAGCTCATATCAAAAATTTACAGTTTTGCATTGGAAAATGATTAAGGGCTGAAGTTGTTCAGCTTGGAATGAAAAATGTATCGTTTTACCGAGGTTTACTAGAGGATTTGATTTTGTGCGTAGATATAGTTATGAGCAATAACAAAAAATCTAGACCTTATTGCACTCTCGACGAATAAACTAAGGAGGAAGTTTCATATGGCTTTAAGATAATCATAAACAGGTATATTTCACTTTTATTTATAATGGGAACTTTTAAAAATACATGCGGAGTTAATATAAGATAAAAATCTAGAATAAAATATGGCTCATAATACAGAACTTAAAATATGATCACTGTAGAGGTCATATTAGTTAAGCAACTGTAATTATTTTAATCGCTTGTGAGAGGGCATCATTCTTATCTTGCTTTGCCTGGTCACGTGCTTGCCATAAATTTTCGATCAAACTCGGTAAAATACTATCCTTCTTTTTAAAAAAAGCGC
>Ga0209184_1000295_pt1 | contig 61473 bp, 51 predicted proteins | sample EN8Hudsemesocosm_2_FD_184627 | JGI IMG/M metagenome (GOLD analysis project Ga0209184, IMG submission 184627) | Methane-oxidizing microbial communities from mesocosms in the Hudson Canyon - EN8C Hudson Canyon (SPAdes) (version 2) | ecosystem: Environmental > Aquatic > Marine > Cold seeps | place... | reverse complement strand
ATCGCTTCAACTTTTTCTTTGTTTAAATCAACACCTGTTACGCTGTAACCAGCTTGTGCTAATAAACTGGCTATCGGCAACCCCATATACCCCATACCAACCACTGCAATGGTTTCGTTTTTAGCGACAATCGGCCTTTCAATCGCCGTGCTGTTATCAGCAAATAAAACATCTAAAATGGCTTCAGCAACATGGCCATCACCGAAAGGGTTGTCCCATGAATAACTCTCGCGGCTTAACCATTGTTTGGCCGCATTTACGGCTTTTTCTGCATTACGACCAACAAGTTCACTTGCGCCAACTTCAACGGCTTCAGGTCGCTCAGTGTTTTCTCTTAGTGTCAGGCTTGGAACACCTAATAAACAGGCCTCTTCTTGTATGCCGCCAGAATCGGTTAAAATTAGTTTCGCGTGTTTTTGTAATTGGATAAAATCCAAGTAACCAACAGGGGGAATTAGCTGTAAATAATCAGGTACTTTTATATCAAATTCTTTGAGTTTTGACTGAGTTCTCGGGTGAATTGGCCAAACAATGGTGCCTGTATAATTGGCATGCATTTCATCAAATAAATGCAATAACTCCATTAGGTTTGATTGTATATCTACGTTTGATGCCCGGTGAGCTGTCACTAAAAAGTATTCACCTGCAATTAAATCGAGGTCTTTTAAAATAGTACTTTTTTGTGCTGATATTTCTAAATGCTGAAAGAGCGAGTCAGAAACGGTATTACCCACCGTATGAATCTTATTATGGTCAATTCCTTCTGATTTTAAAATATTTTCTTGATTAGGGCCCACCGCAAATAGGTATTCACTGATATGATCTGTCATTATACGGTTTGTTTCTTCGGGCATGGTTCGGTCATAACTACGTAACCCTGCCTCTATATGACCCACTTTAATATTTAATTTTGAAGCCACAAGAGCACCAGCCAATACCGTATTAGTATCACCTTGTACTAAAACCACATCGGGTTTTTCATCTAACAATATCGGTTCCATTTTAATTAAAATATTACCGGTTTGATTACTGTGTAAACCTGAGCCTACACCAAGGTTATAGTGTGGTGCTGGTAAGTGTAATTCATCAAAAAAAATACTGTCCATTTCTTTTGAATAATGTTGATTGGAGTGAATAATAAAATATGAAATACCACGGTTTTCACATTCACGGATCACTGGCGCCATTTTAATTATTTCTGGCCTTGTTCCTACAATAATGCCGATTTTCATACATGTTCCTAACATAAAATTTAATTTGTTCTGATAAATAATCATTACTGAAAAAGAAAGCTTAATAAGTTAATCCAAATGGGGTTACGTTACTATTTCCTAGTAAAAAGGCGATTTACAATCTAAATCCGTCTCATAATACCTTAAATGCTTGACGCTCTAAAATCATCTGAAGCACTTTTCATAATTAAGTGGTAAACACTAACAATTTCGGGGCATTATTGAACAATTGAAGCGACCCCACACTCTAATGGGATGTATGCACTTTTACTACCTTTGCTTGTAAATGAAGGACGTACGATCTTTCCATCAATAGTTATTTTCATTTGTTTCTTTTCTATAACTTAACTAGTAATTAATCACTCATTTATAAGCTGCTTAACATAAGAAACAAGGGAGTTTCCCGTTACCTGCAGTGAGTCATTCTCTTCAATAGTAAAAATATCAATATCATGCTTTAAGGCAAACACTGCTTCATCAACATTATTTTGATTCACAGTAAACACATTAACTGCCATGCCTAAATTTTCTGCATAGGCATTTAATGACAAAATCACATCAACTCCTAAGCGAAGATCTAATTCTACCATATGAAATCCACACTGATTAGCGGTTGTAATTTCTTGGTACATTTCAGCTTCAGTTTTTTTATAATATAAGCGACTCAGTTTGACATAGGGCTTTATATCAGAAAAATCAGCTTCATCTAAAACCGTTCTGAACCTTGCAAGTGTATTGTTATTATCAATATTCCTTAACGTTACAAAACGATTCTCGTTTAAATAAGCGTATCGCCCTGACGAGTTTGTATGAGCTTTTAAAATATTTAAAAACGCCCTCACTTGTTCGAGCGATTTTATTTCATCCTTTATTTCAATAAATAGTAATTGATCCGAAACAACCAAAGAGGTTTGAGCAATTAATAGCTCAAAAGGTACGCCAGCAGACTCGTTTTCATGACTCACTTTGAAGGCAATGTTTTTATCACTTGATAAAGTGATATCTAGCTCAATTAAATCAGCACGTTCAGTAATGGCAGATTCAATTATATTTAAACTTTCAACTAAAGAGGCATTGTTATTTTGATAACAGTTATGGCAGGCTAAAGCCAGCATATTACCAGAGCCTGCAAGTATAGAGATGGGTTGACTAACATTAACGAAAATTGATTGCTCTGAATATTCAACAGGGGTTACATTTTGACAATAAGCTTCATCTGAACTATTACACCCCGACATTAAAAGTAATAACAACAAAATAAATGAAAACTTTGGATTACAGAATTCCACAATAAATATACCTTTATTTTTTTTCTCGGTATCCTACACGTAAGTAATCTAGAAAAGCAAAGTGTGTTTTGTAGTTTTTCTCAAAACGCTCCCAAGACATATTACTTTTCTTCGTCCATCCTAACTCTGCTATAGCCATCAATCGCGGCATTAACATATACTCTAGATGAGTTTGCGTTTTAATATACTCAGTCCACAGGTTGGCTTGTAAACCAATAACATTTGATTGTTGCTCAATTGATAAACCACTTAACTCAGGGTTAAACTGGTATACTTTTCTAATTGGCAAAAAACAACATTGAGCCAATGGTTCTTCACCTTGATCTCCTTGGTAATAATTCAAATAAGTAAACTCATTAGGAGATAAAATAACTTCAAGCCCTGTTTTTGCAGCTAAAACTGCTTGGTTTAAGTCTTGCCAAACCATAATACTGGTATTATCTAACTTACCTTTAACCAAAATATCATCCCAACCAATCGCTTGACGATCATATTGCTTTAAATAGTCGGCCATACGTTGAAAGAAGTAATGGTGCAAAGCTGATTCATCTTCAAGCCCCTGACTTGCAATAAAAGCTTGTGCTTGCTCATTTTGTTGCCATACCCAAAGCGGAATTTCATCGCCGCCTAGATGAATTTTACGGCTTGGAAATAAAGCCATCACTTCCTGTAATACATCTTCTAAAAAGACAAAGGTTAGTTCCGTTGGGCATAGTACATTGGCAAAAATTCCCCAGCTAGTTGGCACATCAATTTGCTTTGAGCTACAACCAAGTTCAGGATAAGCAGCTATAGCCGCACTCATGTGCCCTGGCATGTCAATTTCAGGGATAATTGTTATATAACGAGCGTTAGCATAAGCAACCAGTTCTACAATATCAGCCTTGCTGTAAAAACCTGAATGAGGTACTCCATCACCTATGTAAGGTTCAAAGTTCTTATCCACAACCGTTTCAATCCGATGAGAGCCAATTTCAGTTAATAATGGGTACTTTTCGATTTCAATACGCCAGCCTTGGTCATCCGTTAAGTGCCAATGAAAAGTATTCAACTTGTAGAGTGACATGATGTCTAAAGTTTGTTTAATTTCTGCAACAGTATAAAAATGTCGACTCACATCTAACATCAAACCACGATGTGAAAATTGTGGTTTATCGTTAATATTGACTGACGATACTGACAAAGAATATGTATTGAAAAATAGCAGCTGCCTAAGCGTTTGAATGCCATTGAACAAGCCATGATAATCACTTGCTGACAATGATATTTTTTCTTTAGTAATCACTAGCTGATAAGCTTCTGTTGAATCATTGGTCAATGTTAAATCAAGCAAAATAAAATTGTCAGTAGCAGCTAACTCATCAACAGTAGCCTTTATTAGCGATACCGACATTGTACTCTGCACGATATCAATTAACTGTTTTTGCAAGCCTTGCAATCTTTCATCAGAACTATCGGATACAACAACTTTAACCTCATCAGTAAAAGTAAACTTGCTACTGCTATCGAGACTATATTTGTTTGGTAGGGGGATTATGAGAATTTCACTGTCATTGCTTTTATTACACCCAGTCAAAAGGGGTAAAAAAGTAAGTTGTAAAACAAATGCTAAAAAAGTAAGACTAAAATTATTTCTCATGTGCTTTTATTGTTTTTAAAGAGAAGTATGAACAATTTACTGGCGAATAAGTAGATTAACAAGAATTTACTGCATCAACAACATATAACATGCTTAAACAAAGCCTCATAATGTCAATGCAACCCAAAATAAACTAGAGTAAAGAATATAATTTAATGATGTAAATTTCTCATCATATAGACATTTTGGTCATCCCAATAAATAATGTCTAAATCATTGTCATTATCAACATCAACTAGCAGTCTTTGGTCATTACTTGGTAAAGCTTCATTAGATATAACTTCAGCTACTACAGGTTTATCAATTTTGCTGTCAAAACGGTACTTGATGAGTTTTTCTGCCTGCTCATTATTAACAAAGTAGCTATTGCCATCGCCATTTAGATCAACATATAACGAAGATACCAGAGGAATCGTTATTTTTTCAAACTCCCCTGAAGCATTCCAACGATACCAAATGCCTGTTTCTATCTTTTCAGCTTCATCAGCTTCACTTACTGGGGACATAACATGAGCCAAATAATCTGGAAAACCATCTAAATCAACATCAGCCAGAGTCGTAAATTTAAACAAGGAGTTTTCGTCAATAGCAATTAAATCAGAAAAGCTACCATCATCAAGTGCCACATAAGCACTAGGTATACCTCTTACACCGGGTAAATAATCATTTCCAGATTGGATATAGTCAGACTCTGGTTGGTCAATTAGAAATACATCTGACCAACCATCTACAGTGACATCACCAATAATTTTTTGTACATTCAAGTTGGTAGAGCTATCATCAAAAATATCATTATTATTTTTAATGTAGCCATAACTGTCTTTATCAAAGAACCACCAGTGAGTGTAATTCCAAAAATAACAAGGAGAATCAAAACAATCCGAACCGCTGTTATTTACCGCAATATCTAGGCTGCCATCTAAATTGATATCTTGAATATAGACTTTTTTATCCCCTTCCAAACAACCACTATCAATGCCCAGCGTATAAGGCTCTGTAAATTGACCATCGGTAAGACCAAGCCTTACCATCACCGTCACAGCAGAAGACCACATGTTACAAGGATAGTTAGCATCAACATCAAGTGTTGTATAAAAAGCATCCTTTATATTGTCGCCATTATAATCAATTAAAACTGGAATCTGACCTCCAAAATTTGCTATATCATTAACTGTATTTACTACTAATTTATTATCAAGGCTGCTTAAACTAAAGGTGTTGTTTTGATATGTTTTACCGTTATCAAGGTTAGTATTAATCACAACATCATTATTAAAAGCTCTCACGTTACGAATCGCATTAGGCGCTTTAAATGAATAACCTGATGATTGATAATCAATGGATTCGCCAAGGACATATTGCTCAGATAACTCAAATCGATTATTGTTCTCTCTAAAAAAACGAAAATCATTGCTTTCTTGCCAGAAAGTCATTTTGCCAAGACCATATCTTGAATAAGTACTAAGCTCTAAATTAGCTGTGGGTTTAAATAAATCAGTAGTTGAATTAGCATCAAAGCTAAAAATAGTGCTAACACGCCCCCAACTATCATATTTAACGACTTCATCAACACCGTCTTGGTTAATATCAAGTAATTGAAAGTTTGCTTCTTCACCACCGGTTAATCCGGTAACTACAGTTAACTCTTCATAGCCATTATCTTGGGAGTAAACAATTTCTCTACTATTGCCGTAGCCATAATTAAAGAATAATAGGGATGATTTATCCGGCATTTGATAACAAAGTAAGTTGGCATCATAGCTAATATCTGTTGATAGTAAAGTAGCCGATTGATAGTTATCTTTTGAGCTGGCAAGATAAAGAGATTGTGTGTAGTTACCTGCAACATTCTCTTTTACATAAAAAAACATTGCCGTTTCAGTAACACCGGACAGTTGGCAGTTTTGTACATCCAATATGTCACCTAATACTTCAACTGGCTCACTTGCAGCAAAGTCATCTCCTTGCGGTTCAACAACAAAAAGTTTACTGGCCGTAGGCCAAGAACTAGAGGTAACAACAGCAAAGAGGTTTTGTTGTGTCTTTTGGTTTACCATTAACAGTTTTGCATCATATAAACGTGAGCCTGAGCCAACTAGTTCAACAATATCAAACTGTAGGGTAAACTGTCCCTCGCCATCATTTTTTTTGTATTTTACAATCAGATTATTTCTTTGTGGATCATAATCTACAAAAACAAAATCAACATAAGTATCATCATCAACATCTTTAAAAAAATGCTGTTCCATTGCCCTAAACATTCTCTTACCATAAATGTAAACAGGACTACTTTCGATGGCTAAGTCGCCATAATTTTTGTACCAATAAACACCTTCATCATGATATGCAACAACATCAGCAATACCATCATTATCAATATCTTTTGTGGCAAACTTATCAACTTCAATGCCAGTTGTATCCATGGTAAGTATTGTTTCAACTTCAGCGAAGGAAGCTATGTTAGGGCTAACGGTTAAGGATATAGGTAGATTAAATTGACTAGCACTTTCATCAGTAATACTTAACGATAATTGATAAGTTTGCGCCTCACCAACAACTAGAGGCGCATCAAAATATATGCCCCCATCTGCAAGAGAATTAAATACCAGCGCTTGCTGACCTGTTACTTGCAGCACTTCAAAATTAAGCTCGTTACTAGTGTCAATGTTTTGCCACTCAATTAAGGTGGTCGCACCACTTTTAGCAAATAACTCTGCTGTGGTAGTCACGTTCGGTATATCAGAAGTTGGATCAATTGAAAGTTCATTTACTGAGCTTTCACCTTCGTTATCTGTTGCAGTAACAGTAAAAGTTAATAGTTCTGAGGACAAGCCATTTAGTGAAAATTGAATTTGAGCTTGTTGATAATCATCTATTGCAACACTCGCTCCTGCCGTTTGTTGCCACAAGTAACTTACAATTGAGCCGTCACTATCAATAGCAATGGCGGTGAGTTTTGCCATTTGTTCACTATCCATAGTTCGCTCTACAGTAGTTACTACAGCGGGCAGTTGATTAACAGGAGTTACTGTAACCGTGACATCAGCACTTTCAACTGAGTCATCTTTCCCTGTTGCTGTAAATCTAAAAACAAGCTCTTGTTCACCGTCAGCTAACAAAACTGTTGGCGCGACAAAGCTAGCACCCATTTGGTCGACAAATAAAATAATTTCAGTGCCTGAGACTTGCTGCCAAGTTGTGCTGACAATTGGGGTGTTTGCTACAATTGATGCTCCAATTCTGACCTCTGTCTGCTCAGCTATCGTGAGCACAGCGTCATCAAGTAATATTTCAATTGTTGGTGTTGGTTCATCAGTATCAGAGCCACCACAACCTACAAGTAAGATAGAGCAACACAGAATTAGAAGTGTATAAAACCTCATATCAAATCCTTTTTGAGGGGGTACCAGTAAATATAATAGTTAAACGTATATTAAATATATCTCTATAAAGTAAGTTTAACTTAGCACTGAACTTTTACTTTATCAACAATAACTTAGCTCAAAAGTGACATTTGAAATTTGAGAGTTAAATAGTATTTTCGATTCTCCACTTTAAATGGATTCTAATAAACCATACTATCTAAAAACGTTACATGTTCACGCATATAACTGGCGCGAATATGTTTACTGTCTTTATAAATAGGAACACCATTAGCATCTTCGGTACTACAGAGTTCATCCTCACAAAGCGCATTCAGCGGGTTAATAACATTAATGTTATGTTGTTTGGCTAACAGGGATATTTGGTTAGTAAAGCTTGCGTACTTATTTTCAAAATATTGCTTTTCATACACTTTACTATACGGGATTCCTATGAAGTCTTGACGAGCTACATACTTATAATCATATAATTTACCTGTTGGCAAAGGTAATACCACATACACTTGTTTGGTATTATTGGTTAGTGATGCAAATAAGTTATCTATTAAATTAAAAGCAATTTCTTTACCTTGTGGGGTATTTAACGTAACTAAATTAGTGCCCGTATTGACATGCCACTCATCAATTTGAAACCTTTGCCACCAGTCTCCACCGACTACAATGGTCTCAAAATTGACATTTCCAAGCACACTCTCAACATGGTTTATATTTTTACAGTCTCGTTTAAAACTAATAATTGCCTTAATTGGGAAACAACCACCATGGGTTAAGAACCATGTTTCATTTAAGTCAGGTTTACTTGTTACCAGCTCATGCATTCTAGGATAATACTGTTCAATTAAGCTATCACCTAAAAACAATGTTTTTTGCTCATTATTAGATGCAATACGCCTGATTTGAGTCTTTTCAAAACTATAATTTGCTGCTGGGTAACCCCAATCACTCTGCGCATTAAAAGCGTGCTGATAAAGAGATTGATCTGGCTTTCGAGAATAAACACCTTGCTGAACAAGTACAGTTACAGCCAGCAAACATGACAAAGCAAAAGCCCCACGATAAATAAATAGGTGAGTTATTTTTTTATTTAACCCCTGCCCCTCTTTAAAGGTATTCCTTTCTACTAAATAAAATGACAGTGATGCTAAAACTAAACACAGGGCTATACCAAACCACAGAGTATATGCACTATCAAAAGCAAAATAACCAATTGCTACTACCACTGGCCAGTGCCACAAGTATAAAGAATATGAAACTTTACCAAGCCACTGAGAAACGGTATTGCCTGTTATAAAAGACTGCTTTGTAGCAGCAACAATAACCAAATAAGTACCTAAGGTAGGAATTAAAGCCAAATACCCAGGCCAAACATCATTACCTGTTAAGGTAAAATAACTTAATAAAATAAGTGCAATACCTAATAGCTCAACAATGCGTTTGTGTTGAGCTGATAATTGCCAAGGGAATAAAAAGGCTAAGCCGCCTAGCATCATCTCCCATGCACGTGTAGGTAAAGAATAAAAAGCTAAACTAGGCCATTTAACTGATGCATAAGCAGAAAGTCCAAGACCTAATACTGTCGCAATAAGTACTAGCCAACGAATGGGCTTAAAACCAAATAGCTTTACACAAGCTAGCAAAACTAATGGGTAGATTATATAAAACTGCCACTCTACTGATAATGACCAAGTATGTAGTAACCACTTTTCATGTGAAGCTGCATCAAAGTACCCGGCTTCTTGCCAAAAGACCATGTTTGATAAAAAGCTCACACTACTAAGACTATGTTTAGCTAATAAATCATAATCAATAGGAGGTAAGAAAAACCAAGCAAATATTAATAGAATTAAACAAAGCACAGCTAAGGCAGGAATTATTCTTCTGCCCCTAGCTAGATAAAAGCCAATGATAGAAAAGCGCTCTTTTTGTAACCCCGAAACTATAATGCTAGTCATTAAAAAACCAGAGATAACAAAAAACACATCAACACCGGCAAAGCCACCTGTTAGCAAGCTAGCATCAAAATGGAATAGCACTACCGCAACAACAGCTAGTGCTCTAAGACCATTAATATCTTTTCTAAACTTCATTAATTACTCTTTTGAAAAACCAGGGCTACAACAGATAACTTTAACGGCTTAACTACTGGTTACAGTGAAATATGATTTGATAATTCATTCGCCCAAATTGCATAACCTTTGGTTGATGGATGTAAGCCATCAGCCATTATATCTTCGGGAATATTATCTTGACCATCAAGAAAAGACGCATTTATGTCTAAGTAGGTAATGTTATCACTAGTTGTGGCTCTTTGGTTTAATTGTTGGCTCGCCGCATCAGTTACTTTCCTTATAGGATCATTTGTTGGACCACGTGGAAAAATTCGATGTACAATAAGTTGGGTATTAGGAAGTTTTTGTACGATTACATCGATAACCGCATTAACACCACTCGCTATATCATCTGCAGAGTACTCTTTCGCATTATTTGTGCCGATTAACAAAACCACAAATTCAGGCGACATATCATCAATTTCGCCATGTTCAATACGCCACAATAAGTGTTGAGTTTTATCTCCGCTAAAACCTAAATTGACCGCACTATCGCCATAATATTGCTGCCAAATACCAAAACCAAAAGATGCACTTTCCCAATTATGAGTAATTGAGTCACCTAAAAAGAGTATTTTAGCTTTTGAGTTATCAGCAGCTAAAATATTATTATGGCGCTGTTGCCACCAACTATCAGCTCTAGCTATGCCCTGATTAGCAGGCTCTGTCGAGTCTGACTTACATCCTAACAAAACAAGAAAAATTATTGCTATAGTAAAAATCTGGAATTGTTTTAACATACATACACTTATTAGTTTAAAGTTAATCATTAAAGGTTATTACTATTTGGTAAAGTGAAAGTTAACTGCATCAACCTATTGTTGTACTACAACCTTATCTCTGTGAACATTACAAAAAACATTGTTGCCACCAACAATAACATCGCTAGTTGCCACGAAATCATTAACTAAACCAATTTAGCCAAATTACTGTAATACTATTTACTTTTAATTATATTTGAATCCATTAAAGCAGAAATAACAGCTTGATCTAACACTGGTTTAAATTGCCCTCGTTCGAAAAACAACCACTGTCGGTTAAATGAATAATAGCGATTTACGATAAGGTCTTTTTTCTGAATGTTCTTCTGCTCACTTGAAGTAACAACACAGTTATCTGGGACATCCTTATACACTACGGTATTTGCACCAATACGAACATTGTTTCCTACTTTTACTGACCCTATAATTTTTGCGCCAGCACCAATATAAACATTATCACCAATAGTGGGTGCTCCCCTTCCCTTTGAGTCAGGTAAAGTAACACTGCCTATAGTTACCTGCTGAAAGATAATACAATTTTCACCAATCTCGGCGCCTCCTGAAACAAAAATACTTTTCATTCCATGTGGAAAACAAGGCTCAGAACTAAATTTGGCTGTACTAGAAATTGCACTGTTATTTTCGTATTGATAAAGCTCATAGATAAAACTAGCTAATTTAGCTAAAACCCCAGACTTTGACTGGCATTTTTCTCTTAACTTCCAGACAGAGCCGTAAGGAATAGTCAAAATTTTTGCAATCATATTTTTCCTTTTAATGACAATATTTTTTACACTACAAAAAATACAAGCCACAATTAATTATGAATATATTTGTTAATTTGATTTTTTTTGAGCTCGCCTCATTTTTATGCCATAGTTTGCCCTTGATGGAATAAAATGAAACATCAATCGATAAATGATCTGAATGAAGGGAATAAGCACAATACTAGTTTGTGGTTTATAACCTGACTCGACCTGTTTATTTCTATAGCGTTTTGGCATATTACGCCATAGTTTTTTCATCGTTTTATACATAACACCATCAAAGAAATCTTGGTGAAGTAAACTCGTCAAAATAACTCTGTGTGAAAAAGGAGAAACAATAGTAAACACTTGAGCCGCTAAAATATTACTACCATAAATAGCGTATCGCCCACCTCGGCCAAATAAAAACTCATAATAGGTTATTTTTTGGTGATCATCTAAAGCCAAGTTGTCTGTTTTGCTTTTGAAATCATGATAAAATAAAGCAAATTCTTCATCATTTAGTACTTGATGTCTTTTTCTTAAAATGGTTTCCGCATCCCACTTTAATAACCGGTAATACCAAGGAAATATTTTAAATATTTCTCCTAATTTACCTTTAAAGTTAAGGAAGGTTCCTCGTTGAAATACATCTCCACAATAACCATCAAAAAAAGCATTAGCATTTTTAAAGCGTTCTTTTACATACACATAGTTAGTTAAGAGCCGATCAATAGGCTTGAGTACCCCAAAAGACATTTCATCATTCACTTGTTGGTCATCTTTATAAAGTGCCGGCATACAATAATCATAAGAATAATAATCTTTAAATTCGCTAGAAAACTGTTTTGATATATTTATTTCTGGAGAATTATCTGGCCCATAAGTGAAACCATTATCAAATTGACCATTTGCTAAAATAAAACGAGAATCTAAGCCACTACTTATAGGTAATATTTTTTCTTGCTCAGACCAATATTTACTTAACTCTGTTATTTGCTCACCAAGATCTTCCAATGGCACAATTAAGCTTTTATCTAAAGACGAATAACTAACTTTTTCTCCCTCAGCATAGACCGAAGCTGGCGTTAAGCGCTCAATACCATCATAAACAGTAAAATCACCAAACAGGTGCTCTTTCTTGACTAAGATATTTTCAAAAATGGGATTAGCGGTATGGCAATTTTCATTAAAAAGCACTTTTACACTTGGGGCAACGGTAAGTCGTTTTGCTCGAAGGTCAATATAGTGAGATGAAAGGCCTATTGGATCTACAATAACGTTAGCCTCAATGCCATTATGCCAATAAATAACAAAGGACCCGATATCAACATTGTTAATAACGCTTATGCCATCCGTAATAATATCTTTGGCCAGCTGATCTATATTGTTGCGCTTTCCTTGATATATAAACCAACCTGAAACAACAAATGTGTGGCCATCACATATAAAAATGGGTTCTTCAGGCCACTCCGCAGCATTGTAAACAACCATTCCCGCATCAATATAACTTGGAAAAACAAACGTTTTACTGTACTTTCTTGCCAGCTCAATACTTGCAGGTATTTCTCTACCATCACAATTGATGTAAAGACCTCTCATTAATATCCCTCTATTTTTTTATTTATAAGAATTAAATAGTCGCTTATAAAAAAAGTTTTATTTCAAAAAATTTCTTAACCATTTTTTCATGCTAGCAAGAACATGTATAGTCCTACCAGCCCTAAGAAAAACTACAAAAATTACTGCCTTGGTGATAAAGACATCTTTAATAAAGTAGTCTCTCATAAAAAGCAAGTATTTATGTCTATCAAGATATTGTTCTAATATTTTATAGCCTCGTTTACGTTCAGTAGAACCATCATTTAAAGCAATCCTAAGGCTGGTCAAATAAAAAATTCTATGCTGATAAGAAAATATGTAATCTTTATAAATTTGAAATTTTTTTTCTGCTTTAAATAATTTCTCTATGTGATCCGTCGCTAACAGGGCATCTAAAACCTTTAGTGAGTATGTCGTTGTTGTGGTTCCATCCCGCTTAAAATACTGATAAAAGTATTTCGGTACTTTTGAAATCCTCTGACATGAACTTAATACCGAAGGCAATATAGCCAAATCCTCATACCAAATTCCGACAGGAAACCTATAGCTATTGGAAAATAATGAGGACTTAAACAGCTTACTGGTAACATGTGCCTCTAAAACGAATACTAAAGAGTAATCATCCTTAATGTTTTGACCTTGCTCACATATTTCCCCACAACTGTGAAGGCCTGTTATTTCTCCAAGATCATTCACTGTTTGGTAATTACATGTAACTACGTCAGAATTAGTTTCTACAAGGTTCTGATACATAGCGGTTAACATATCAGGTAAAATCCAATCATCTGAATCTACAAAGGCGACAAAATCTCCTGACATTACATCTAAGGCTGCGTTGCGAGCGGAGCCCTGCCCTGAATTTTCTTGAAAAATAGTTTTGATAACCTCCGGGTAACGCTGTTGGTAATCTTTTATGATGTTTGCGCTATCATCAGTAGAACCATCATCAACGAGAAAGATCTCAAGGTTAGCCCAAGTTTGAGATAAAATTGAATCAACACATTTTGTCAGATACTTCGCCGTATTATATACCGGCACAATTACTGTAATAAGCGCTTGCTTGTCCACTTAGTTGTTTTCCTTAATAAGCGTATTGGCAATAGCCTGATACCCTAAGACATAATCTTTTCCCCAAAACCTTTCTTTTAAGGCTAGCCTTTGCTCTGCTAATTCATCTGCTTGATCTAGTGATTCAATCAGTTGGATAAAATTAAGTGCCATTTTACCTGGGGTAACATCTTCATAATCAAAGTACATATCTCGACATGTAGCTAAATAATGAGGCAAGTCAAAAGCAAAAAATATTATCGGCTTATCAAGTAAAAGAAAATCAATATAAATAGAGGAATAATCAGTGATTAATACATCGACATACGACATTAACGGGTAAGGATCTGCACTTGCAGGCACTACTTTTATGTTTTCGTAATCATCTAAACAAAAGCCATCTAAACCTGCATTTGGATGAACCTTAATATAGAAAACACCATTAATTTCGTTCATTTTTCTATTCAGCTGTTCAAAATCAAAACCTGCACTGGCAAAAAAATCATCACCTACATCTCTAAAAGTTGGCATATAAAGAAATGTTTTTCGGTTATCCTCTTTTGCCGCAACGATATCAGGGAATGTAGTAAGGTGCACGCTAGCAAGAGTATTATCAAAAAATATATCTGTTCTTGGTGAGCCAGAAGCAACAATTTTGCCCTTGCTTAACCGAAATGCCCGTTCAAATATAGGGGTAAAAACTGGGGCGGGTGAAAACATCATATTTGGCCGTCTAAAAGACACTGGATTAAACAATAGCCAGCCTAGTTTATGAAAACTAAATTTAGGAGAATATTTTCGCGAAAATTCGCCTGATTTAATATCAAACTCAATTTTTTTCAATGGTAAACCATGCCAAAGATTTACAGCAATTGCCCCCGAAGTTAACCAAAAACTCACTTCTGAAACGAAACAACTGAAAAAAACCACTTTAGAGCGAACAATAGTCCACATACCTTTAACGCTACTTCTGTCGGTTACTAAAAACCCCTGTGCTTTTAGCTCTTGTTGCAGCTTTTTATCTGAGGTAACCCAATAACACTTTATTTTAGGATAGTGTTTATTAGCATATAAAAACATGTATTTAGAATTATCAACAAAGCGCTCTCTTGATGAGCCAAAACACCAGACATCATTCTTTTTAGGAATGAGTTTTCCTAAAAAATAAATTGGCCACAGCAAAACTAACTTAATAATGTTCTTTATATATTTACTCATAAATACTATTGAATACTCGAAGGTTTAGGGTGAAAAACTTTAGTTACTGCAAAATACAATCGAATAGCCAAAACAGTAAACTCAGCAATAATAACCGACCAAACAAAGAACTCTGTTTGTTTTATTCCTATTGAGTAGCCAACAAAAGCTATGGTAAAAAAGACTAAGCAGCCTGCTACAACACTGTAATTTGCTGCTTTTGAAAAACCTAATGCAGCTAATAATGGATAACCTAGCATTAAAGACGGGAAAACAAAGACCAGGGCGATAATATGTAAATTAAAAATATCAGCACTCGCGGCAAACTCACTACCAAACAAAAACATGATTAAGTGTGGCGCAACAAAATAGCCGCCAATACCACCTAAAATGACTAAGCACATGGCAACAACAAACAACTTCTTAAATAAATTAATATCCTTATTTTTTGCAACATGTGGAAATAAAGCATTAGTTAATGGGTGCATTACTGATTGCGCAGCAAGATATAACTTCTCTGATGCTGAATAAATGGCAACTTGTGTTGGTCCGCCAATAAAGCCAAGTAATGGCACTAAACTGGTGGTATAAGTTGCAACAAAGATTCTTGAAGTAAAAAATGGTAAAGCTTCTGTAAGTGTTTGCTTTAACAAAGCAACTGAAACAATGAGCTTTACTGGCACCTGCTTAAATACTTGAATAATACTAAGTAGACCAGCAACAAAGAAAGCACCACCATATATCACCACGGCTAGTCCATAATCACTATTTTCTCGAACTACCGCAAACAATGAACCTACATAAACAATTTTAGTGATAACAGTATAAAAGGTAACGTACTTCATCTGCTGCATTCCCTGAAAATACCATACAGGTAACAACATTTGCCCCATCAATAATAACGCACCTCCAAGTAACAACAAACTTAATTGTTCATCGGGTTTAAAGTAATAAATAATTACTCCATAAAAAACTAAGGTAATAATTAATAAAGCCATTTTAATTTGTATTACTGCACCAACTATTTCACCTACCTTGGCAATATTGTCTGAGTTAATACTAATTTGACGAGTAGCTGAAAACTCAAAGCCAAAACGAATAAAAACCAATAAAAAGTTAGCTACACCTAAATAAAAAGCATATTTTCCATAACCTTCCATTCCTAGAGCGCGTGTAAGCAGTGGAATAACTAGAAAGGGTAAAACATAATTGCTGAATTGAACAACAAATAGAAAAAAATAATTTTTGTATACTAAGCGGCTCATGATAGAACCTTAGTAGATGCATTGGGGATAATATCTGTTGAATCAGATCGACAAAGATCAGCATACGCCATACCGTTTAGTAACCCAATAAATGGTGCCAACATGCCTGAAGTTAAAATATGTCCCGCAATTATTGAAACACCAAATAAAATTAAATTAATAACTAATACACTTGGTCCCCATAAACTATGCTTAGATTTTGTCGCTAAATAGGAAGTTCTGGTAAATATCGTCAGCATAAACAAAAAGAACAAACCTCCTGCTATGCCAAACCAAAAGTACACATCAATGGGATCTATTTCCATTGAGTCTTTAGTGATTAAGCCAAGACCGCCACGACCAAAACCAAATATTATTTCAGATAAAGATGCATATTGCTGAAAAACAGCTAAAGCATTAATAACAAACTCATCTCGGCCAGACATTATTATACCAATGACCCCTTTCTTTTGGTAAAACCAAACAAAGCGCTCCCATAAGCCTGTTGCTTCTAATAAAGGAACTAACACCAAAGCAAGTACAACTCCAGCTAGAATAATGGGTAACATCATTTTAACTTTTAGCCAGGTTAAGTTTAATAATCGGTTTCGCTCATTAAATAATGGTATGGCAAAGATTAAAACTGCAGCAGATAACATAGCGGATTTTGTAGCAATTAATAATCCAGCAATCAAAACAAAGGGCGAAAACAAAAAATACCCAAATTTACTCTTTTGCCAGAGTAAATGAAGGGCGGTGCCAAAAAATAGAATAAACACTCCACTGACTTCATTTCCTGCATAGAAAAAGCCTTTTACTCCAATACCTTCCCCATCAGACTTACCATAACTTGAAAAACCAAAACCTAAGACTCCTAAACTAAGATTTAGAGACAAAGTTGCAAAGGATAAGTGACAGCACCATTTGCCATATTTTTGCAATAAACTAGGCCAGTGGCGACAAACTAAGACACAATAAACAAAAACAATAAAGGCGGTAATAACTTTTAGTAGGGTAATAAAATCATTAATAAAGGCTCCAACATCTAATGTTTCCACTAAAGATACAGCAGGGCCGATAAGTAATAGCAAAATACAAGTTAATAATGCAGCTAAAGCTCGAACAGAGTAAGCACCAATTTGAAACAACACAAGAACTAACAGCAGTAACTTATAGCTAGCAGATAGTTTAGGATCAATTCCAATACCTAGTAAAAAAAAACCATTAACTGAATCAACAATTAATGAACAAGCAATCATTAAAAAAGTAAGCTGAAAAAAGGCAAACTTTGCGCCTGAAGGTTTGGGATATAAAGCCATCATTAGCTATAATTTACTCCATAAAAAGCAATAGCTATTAATTGCAATATTCCCAGTTCCAGTGCAACTAACAATTTCATGTATTAACTTTTATCCAACACTTCTTGCTAGATAAGATTGCTTACCCGAGCGGTATAAAACAATAATCAACCCCAAAACACCACCTAAAAACCCGGCAATAATAATAATTAGAGCACGTTGAGGCTTAGATTTCTTTTCTGGCACAATTGCAGGATCAACAACTTTAAAAACATAATCCACACGAACTTCTGCCAGCATTTTTGATTTGATTTGTTCTTCCATTAAACTAGAAAAAACCGCTTGTAACCCTGATACTTGAGAATTGGCAATCAACTTTTCGAGATATGCAATACTCTTATTCGCTTCAGCAATATCAATTTGTCTAATGGTATTATTAAGTTGAGCAACAAATTTTCTCAACCAATCAGCGGCCATTTCAGGGGAATAAAACTCGATAGCAATTTTAACAAATTTGGTTTTAGGTTCAACTTCAACGGTTAGCATTTTTAAAAACCTTTCGTGGGCCTCTAATAGACTTGGAATTTGTTTTTGTGGTGCCTTAAAACCGCGTACCCAAGTATCCGTTTTTACGTCGTAAAGGTTTTCATTAAAACCTAAGGTATTATTTTCTATGTTCCAATCATCTGCCGCCATAATTGGGATTAGCAAATTATTTTGTTCAACAAACTCACCAATAAAAGCTCTCGATTTAAGGAGTTGCATGGCAAGTTTAGTATTATCGTTACCATTTCCCCCTCCCCCAAGACCAGCCATTGATGCTAACCCGCCTAAACTTCCAGCTAAAGCACCTAAGTCACCTTTATTATCAGTTATAGGCATTAAGACAGTTTCAGCTTTATAGATATTAGGCTGTTGTACTGCCCATACAAGTGCAATTATCGCAACTGAAAAGCCACAAATACAAAGAGTTAACCAGTTCTTGATAAATAGTGAAAATAAACCATAAAGTGATAGATCATCTGATTGAATGACAGCAGATTTCTGCGTAGTTTCCATAAAGTTTAAAATCCTAGACGACAAGAGTATTAAGTTAATAATAAAAAGGTAGAAATTATATCTGCTTAGGGCATTGCTGTCGATAATGCGTGAAATAAAAGAGGATTAAATTCGGTAATACTTTTCCTAATCTAATAATTTGATAATATTTTTTGCTACCGCTATAGGAGTATATTGTTCAATAACTCTTGCAGGGCCTTTGCCACTATAAATAGAAAGATCACTACAAACATGCTTAACACAACGTATAACTTCTTCAGTGTTAGCCTCAGTACAACATTGACCAACTTCTGAATCAACTACATCGTTTATTGGCCCCCAACCATAGGCGATAACGGGTAAATCAAATGCCATAGCTTCAATGAATACCATACCAAAAGAATCATAAGTGGAGGGTAAACAAAATAAATCAGCACTACGTAAAAGTTCTTCTTTTTGAGTACCATCAATCCAACCTAAAAAGGTTATTCGACTACAGAGTCCATGCTCTTTAACCTGTATTTCTAATTGATTTTTTAAAGGCCCATCGCCTGCAATAGTGAGCCTATAATTTTCAGGTAATTGTTCTAGAGCGTCTATAACCAAATCAACGCCTTTTCCCTCTACCAACCTTGCCATAGTCACTATTTCAAAAGTATCTTTCTCGCTATTGAATTTTCTTGGTTTTGTTAAATAGCTTTGAGCAATATTGCAATAAAGCTCACTGTTAGGGTTAGGTGATACTATTGATGATTTAGTTATTTTATGTTCAGTCAATAGTTTTTGCCACCAAGGAGTGAGCATAATAAGTTGCTTAAATGGTAGCAAAGAAACTTTAATCAAAGTTTGTGAAACTTTCCCACCAGACAAATAGTTATTGAAAGTAGGAGAATGAATGTGCCCAATGGTTTTACAACCCAATAAGCAAGGAGCTAATGCAAGGGTGAATTTACGAAAACCTGATAACCAAGGACCACAATGAAACCAAAAAACAATGTTTTTTCGATGTTTAATTGATAGTAATAATATTTGCCAAAAGGCTTTAATCCACGTAATCAATAAAGGCTTGTCTTGGCGATGTGATTCAACAATATCATAAGGAATATATAAAGCCTCAAGACCATTAATATAACCTTGTAAAGCCGAAGATATGCCACCTTTCCCACCATCAACCACAGTTGAAACTATAACTAACTTTTTCACGTAACACCTTATTAAACTTTTTAATTCGTGCCTATGCTGAAAACCCTGAGATGATAGACCATCACTGTGATACTGAGCCTGAAAATCATATTGAACTTGTTCTAATACCGAACACAACAAATTCCTAAAAATAAATTCAAGATGACAAACTTTTACAAAAGGACGTTAAAAATGAAAATCACTTTTCTAAAAAGTATCGTCTTATATAACCCATAAATGAAAAATTGGAAGAAAGAAAATAACGCAATTTTTGTTTTGCCAACCCAGCCGTTAACTGCTTGATGAATGCCACTATTGTTAGTCGCTGACGATTTACAGTCATTCGTCTAAACTCTTGATTCATACGATTGCTTTTGCTCATTTTACCACCATGCTTCTCAACAAACAGAGAATGACCATTCAACCAATTTGTAGCATCAGTTAATCGAACAATATCATCACCACGGTGAATAATATAACTAGCACCAGAGACTCTTTTAGCACTACCAAACCTTTTAATTAATCGAGTCCAAGTATCATAATCTTGACAAGCAACAAAATTTTTATCAAAACCATTGATCTCTTTTAAACGCTCCGTTGAGACTAAAACTTGATTAGTAGCATAATTGTAATTAAGTTGTTCATCTAAAGTTATAATTTTATCGGTATGATCAACTGCCCTAGTTTTTTTACCGTAATGCCATAAGAAACCAGTACAAACAAAAGCATAGTTTTCATCATAATGAGCGACCAAGTGCTCTATTCTTTGTGGTAAAAACTCATCATCATCATCTAAACCAGTAATAAATATACCTTTGGCATCCGATATCGCAATATTTCTAGCAGCGCATGCCCCTTTGGCCTGCTCTTGTTTAAAAGTACGCACATTGTCATATTTAGAAACAAGTTCAGTTAAATAGTCATGAGTATTATCAACAGATGCATCATCAACAACAATCAATTCAATATTTTTATAACTTTGTGTTAAAACTGAATTTACGGCGCGCTTCAACAACTCACAACGGTTATGACTAGGTATATAAACAGTCACTAACGGGGTAGCGTTATTAATTTCAGCTGGTTGATTCATAAAGTACTCTTAACTAACCATTATCACTATAAACGTTTAAAAACTTCCAAATAAAGATATTTAAGTAAATTTATTTGTCGAGAAAAACGGGTTGGTTGTGACGCCAATCGATAAAACCATTCTAAATTTAACGTCCGAAACACCTTTGGAGCTCGCTTAACATTATGAGTATAAACATCATAAGTTCCACCCACTCCCATAAAAAAGGTATTGGGGCATACTTCACGACAACGGCTAATTAACACTTCTTGTCTTGGAGAACCTAAGGCAACTGAAACAATACTAGGCTTTAATTCAACCAAACGTGAAATTAACTCTTCCTCTTGCTCTTTGTTAAAGTAACCATCTTGAATACCACAAATACTAACTTGATATTGAGCCATTAATTGTTGCGTAGTTTCTTCAATAACGTGTGGTTTAGCACCAATTAAGAAAACAGACAAAGAGTGTTCACCTGCTTTTTTCATTACTGCTTCCCATAATTCGCAACCGGGAATACGAGTAACTTTTCGATCACTTTTTCGAGACAATGTTTTAACAACACCAATACCATCAGCAAATCGAATAGAAGCTGATAACAAAATATCCCTGATAAAATCATCATTTTGAGCTTTAATTATTTTTTCAGGGTTGATAGCAATAGCACTACCAGGAATAACATGTCCTTTAATCGAAATTATAGACTCTACGGCTTCACTCATAGTTTCAAATAATCGTACCGGAATATCAGCAACAGACTCTGTTTGTTTTAGCTCAAAAGAGGGTTTATCAGCCTTTGAGCCTCCTATATTTATTGAAGAAATAATTTTAGTGTAACCATGAAAAGGGTCTGCTTTATATGGAGAAAACTTATTGTTAATTGCTGACAAGACACTTTGTTCAAGCTGAGATAAATCTAGACAAACACTTGCATAATTATGGTGAGAAACAAAGTCAGATAAATCTTTTTGATGTTCATCAACACGCTCAAAATTAGGTACAACAACAACAGGCTTACCAACTTCTAATAGATGAAAAACAGAGCCTGCACCGGCATGAGTTATCACTAAATCTGCTTGTTCTATTTGTGCCTCAATATTATCAGTGTATGGAAAATACTCATGTTTACGCGGTAAATACTCACCATCTGAGATTTGATTAACCACATGATACTTTTCTGGAGATAGTTGTTCATTTATTGCTTTAAACAACAAATTGTAATGAGTATGGCCAACGGTAACAAATATATTCATAATCGGCCTGAGAAAATTGCTAGGGGATAAAACTTTTGCAATGATTGGTGTTGGATAAAAAAAGTATTAGCAATGTAATACATAATTTTCCCCGCAAGAGAAGGCTTATAAATTCGCGACCACGATTCAAAGTAGATAACATTAATAAAAAACAGTCGACAAAGTATTCCTGGTATCACTGCAATTCCAGGGCCTGTTGAAATCATACCAACCACTTTATATTTAATTAAAATCTGAGTCATTTGAGCTAACGCCCAAAAAAAATATAAAACAAATACAAAAATATTTTTAATATAAGAAAACTTATCTCGTGCTTCTACACAGTAAAACTGACTAAGAAATAAAGGATTTTCTTTTTTTACATCTGTTAAAGCAATGAATTGCTTATTTTTAAACTCTTCAGGACCATCAACGAGTAGACGTTGCATTTGTGAAGCATGACCACCTTTGCCATAAACTAATAACACCACTTCTGGGCGACTTTTAAACATTATTGGTTGTGTTCCTAGTTAGTAAAAGATCATCTTTCTTTTACTATTTCGATTAATTCAGTAGTAGATATTGAGGGTGTTCTAGGTAAATAAACGACTTGACAAATATCATTAAATTCATCAAATTTTCCAGCCCAGTCGTCACCCATAACCAAAATATCAGCTTTGTGATCAATTAAGTACTGTCTTTTTAATTCAAGAGATTCTTCAAAAAAAATTTGACTAACACATTTCAGAGCAGTAACGATTTCCGCTCGGCTTTTTTGAGGACAAATAGGGTAACGTTGTTTTTTAGAAAAATTAAGTTCGTCAGTAGAAATACCAACAATCAAATGTTCACCTAACTCAGCAGCTCTTTGTAATATATTTAGATGGCCAACATGAAAAATATCAAAAGTGCCAAAGGTGATAACTCTACTCATTAGTTCATTATTCTAACATCAAAAAATTAGCGAGAATTATATAGGAATTAATACTTAGGTACTATAGCAAAACAAGGCTAAAATTATTGTTTCGCTATATATACAAACGCATCATTTAGCTACATTTCATTTGTAATATTTACAAACTGAATGGACGATATAAATAATAATGACAATCTACAATTAGTGATATGATACAAATTATTTTATTCTCCCAACTTTGGAACCATTACTAACTGTTTATGTCTTTGTCTATTAGCACAAAAAACAGCCTTCTATTAATCTTTGAAAAAATTATTATTTTAGGTTTTTCTTTTTTAAATAGTGTGCTGCTAGCAAGACTAGCTGGCCCAGAAATATTTGGGCAATATTCTTATATAATATCCTTCTCTGGATTGTTTGCCCCTTTGTGTATCATGGGTTTGAATAACATAGCTACTAAATACTTTGTTAAATATCCCCAAAATAGTCATCATTATTTATTATCAGCATTAACAGTTAGAGTTATTGGCGCAATTTTGTCAATATTAATTGGTTTGGTGGTCGCGTTTTACTTTAGTATTGATAAGAGCCTGTTTCCATTACTCGCCACTCTATTAATACTGCAATGTTTTACTGTATTTTATATTATCGAATATTATTTTTTAGCTAGTAATAAAGTAATTTTCACCTTGAAAATTAGATTATCCGTATTAATAACCATTGGAATTGCCAAATTAATCGTTATTTTATATGGTGCAAACTTGGTTGCTTTGATCACATTGCATGGCTTCGGGTTTTGCCTTGTTGGGTTAGGTTATTTGTGGGTATATTACCAAGCTGGGTATCATAAACATCAAAAACGCGCTGTTAATATAAAGTCTATTTCTTCGCTTTTCCATAAGGGCAAGTGGTTATTACTTTCTGGCGTTGCCGCCATTTTATATCTAAAGATAGACCAAATAATGTTGGCTCATTTTCATGGAGTCACTGAAGTAGCTTATTATGCTGCGGCTACAAAACTATCAGAATTCTGGTACGTTTTTCCAATTTTGATTGCCAATGCATTTAACCCTAAACTGATAATGCTCCACAAAGAAAATAAAGATCAATATAATAATTTCATCACAAAATTATTAAGTTTTATGATGATGAGTGCATTGTTTATTAGCCTGTTAACTTACTTTTTATCAACCTTTATAATCCATTTTATTTACGGTGAACAGTACCAACAAAGTGCTGAAATTCTTAATATACACATATTGGCTACAATTTTTATTTTTCAAATGGCAATACTCAGTAAATGGCTAATTATAGGTAAGCATTATAAATTCAGCCTATATAGTCATGGGTTAGGAGCAATTTCTAATATTATCCTAAATTTAATGCTAATCCCTAAATTTGGAGGAATAGGGGCTGCTTGGGCTACATTATTATCGTATTTTATAGCTAGCTTTTTTAGTTTAACCTTATTTAAATCTACACGACCTTTCATGTTACTAATGGTAGTAGCTATGCTAAAATGGCCCGCAATTTTATGGTATACCACTAAAAACGAATACAACACGATCAATAATAAAAAATCGACTAAGGAATTATGAATGCTTCAACAACTAGGAAAACTTTCCTATCGCTTACTCACTAAACGGTCAAAATTAAAGCAACTTTCTTTATTAGTTGAAAATGGTTTACCTGGCAACATTGTACCTTGTGTAAACTACCTGATTACCAGAGAACATGACGCTCAAACAAAATCAATTGCACAATTGGCAGAAACTCGCCGAGCAGATATAGCGGCTCAAGGGCAAAAAAAAGTACCAATCTGGTATTCTCCAATGCCAAATAGCGTAAATGAAGATACAGCACAAAAGTTAAGGCCTGAACCAGGTGAAACGTTATTCTTCACTATGGAAAGAATTGCGAAGACGGGTAAAAATGAAACATGGGGAACAGTACTTTATTTATTAACAAAATCATTCCAATCAGAAGTCATTATTGAACTTGGAGCATGTGCAGGAATTTCGGCAATGTATTTTGCTAGTGCGACTTCGGTAAAACAGTTATTTACGGTTGAGGGCTCTGAAGAGCTAGCAAAAATAGCAAATACAAGTCTTCAGTCATATTCTAATGCAATAGTAGTCAATAGCTTGTTTGACGATGCTTTGGATGAGCACTTACCGCGCCTAGGACAAACAATTGATCTCGCCTATATTGACGGCCACCATGAAAAAGTAGCAACCATACATTATTTCGATAAACTGTTAGCAAATTTAACTCCGGGGGCCATAGTGATATTTGACGATGTATCTTGGTCTTATGATATGCGTGAAGCTTGGGATACATTAAGTAAAAGAACAGAATTTTGCCATGCTATAGACTTTGGTTCTATTGGGGTTTGTATCATCAATAATGAGCACAGTGAAGATAATTGCATCCCACAATATTGGAACTTACAGCCAATTGTTGGTCGCCATCCCATTGGTAAACCGCATGGGTGGAAAAGTTCATAAGTGTAATTAGTATGATCAAAGCTAACGATTTATTTCACATATATTTCTTGTGCTTTAAGAAAGTTCTCGGTTTCAAATTTACATAAATGAGCTAACGTTAATTGAGTTGTTCTTTCTTCGAAAAATTCTTGTAATATTTGCTCTATTCTAACTTTATTTTCATCGAGTAAATTATTGGTGGCATTGCGATGTTTAATTGATATTTCTTTCTTGGTGATAATACTTATTTGCGAAGAGAAACTTGCTAAATCATCTAAAAAACCAACCACAGAAAAATAACGGAGATTTTCTAATACTTTTGGCTGCATTAACAACGCTTCTTCTCTATCTGAAGGATATCGACCAGTAAGACACATAGTGGGAGTATTGGCCATATGCCATCCGCGCCGACTACTTATAATACCTTTAGCTTCATCAATTATATTATCTACATCAAATTTATTAGGTAACATAATGGGTAATGTATTTGTTAATTTAGTAAAAATATAATGTGAAATAAAACGTTTAATTGGTTCTCTTAATACCGTAACAAAATGATACTTATTATGGTATTGCGTTAAAGATTCTAACGTAACAGCCGTATGTCCACTAACATAAGACCAATTCAAACCTAAATGATAATTAATCAAGGTTTGAATTGTTTTAACATGTAAATCGCCAAAACGGGCACTATTTTCTGGAGAAGGCTGATCCTGAGTAAAGTTTAGTAAACTTGTTTCAATAGCCGAATTTCGATTAATTCTAGGTTGCCCTGCCGTAGCAAAAACCTCTCTCAATGCAGAGTCAATTGAAATACCGCCACACTTTGCGATATGGATAAAAGCAACTCCACGTTCTTCATAAGGCTTTTTGGCTATTTTATTTAGATGAAGTTCGTAACCAGATTGTTGAATAAACTTCTTAATCACATTTCTAAACGATTGATTTAGCATATAAAAACTTAAAACCTTAAATAAGTGTACAATTACAAAAAATAACTACATATCAAATGGGGAGAACAAAATAATAGTATTTATTACAAAACTAATAATAACCTTAAAGGTTCAGTGAGACTTAATGATTACCTTGAACGGCTTTACGCTTTTAAATCATGCTATTACCTCATAGGGCTTAAAGTTACCCAATAGGGCTTTTAATGATAAAAAATACTAAAGAGTTAGTTAATAAATTATGTCAGTATGAACTAGAAAACTATCAAAATGCATTAAGTTTATATGGAAAATAATTTCTCAAAATGTAGTCTTCAGAACAAATACAATTCTGGCATAATGCTTTAACAAACTCCCTATTGAGTTATTTATTTTGCAAAGTTCGAAATTATTTATACTCGGGAAAAGCATCTAAAACGACACTTAATTCAGCTTCTAACCCTTCCCAAGGTTTTAAAGAAGTTTTATAAATCCCCTCTCGTACTTGCTTAACACTCGCGGTTCTAACCGCACGTTTTTGTGTATTAAACTCCAAGCAAGATTGTTCAAAGGGCAAATTACAATAATCAAGCAACTTTCTAACTTCATCTTCAGTTTTTTCCACTAAATTTTCATATTGCAAGGAATACACACTATCTTTGGGAACTAACTTTAATGAAGCGTCCATATATTCTTGATACTTTTTATAGTATTTAACCAAAGTAGACAAATCGTTACCATAACTATGAAAATCGCTAAAATTTTGTTCAAATATTGATAAAATATTAGCTATTGGATTTCGAGTTATATGAATAAATTTTGCATGAGGAAACAAACGAGGCAACAGTGCCGAATAAACAAAATTATGAGGCATTTTATCGACTAAATGTTCAACTTTACTATCGTGTCTTCTTATTATTTTTAAATAATGCATTGCGATAGGGGTTAAATCTAGTTCTTCATTCTTTTCCAATAAATCAATAAATGCCCAACGCTTATTTTCATCTAGCAAATCTTCATTAAAATTAATGTCATTAAAAGCTATTTTTAAAGCACTTGACTCTCCACAGGCAAAACAACTGGAATGTGAACCTACAATACTCTCAGTTAATGTGGTACCTGAACGAGGCATACCAATAATAAAGATTGGCACTGATGACTTTATTTTTGTAGCAGACATCATCTTCTGTTGTAATGCATTTATCGCCCTATCAAACAAAAACAGTGTTTCTTTTTCATTGTAAAGGAAATTTTTGCTCTTATTAGCAAGATCCAAAAGATAAATCCATTTTGCTCTGTTTTTCCGTTTATATAAGTTAGCTAAGTTAAAAATGAGCTTTGAATCAACATTTTCTGTATCAATAGTCGCTAAAATTTGTCTCTCTATTTGACGCTCTTCTCCTTTCGATAACTCTTCCAATCTCAGCTTTAAATTCAAATCATTCCTCACTTTAGAAGAAGTAGATGTTGAAAACATTTTTTTTGCTCTTTCAAACTCGCCTAATGTAATCAATGTTTCGATTGAAAAAATCAAATATTTATCAGGTAAATTAGGTATAAATAATAATTCATTTAGTAAAGCGATTGCTTGTGAATAATTATTTAATTCAATATATGAATCAATAGATAATTTATAATATTCAGCATCGCTCTTTGGGAGCTGCTCCACAAAATCCAAGCATTCTAAAAAACGGTTAGTACGTACTAATAGATGGCACAGTAACTTCAAACCATCCAAGTAACTGTTATCTTTCATTAAACTTTGTTTAATTGTAAGGATTGCTTTATCCAGAAAACCTAGTTTAGCTTGTACTATTGCTAAATTGCACAAATGAACTGGAGACGGATTAAGCTCAACAACTTTTTCAAGGCATTCTTTTGCTTTGATAATATCGTTTTTTTGATAAGCCTGAGCAAGGCTATTAAGTATATCGGCTCTGCGCTCATCAATACGAATGGCTTTACTAAGATGTAAAATAGCTTCATCATTTCTATTTAAATGAAAAAGTGCAACACCTAAAGTATGTAAGAAATCGACATCATCAGGATTTTTTTTAAGTTTTTTTTCAGAAATAGATTTTACTTTTATAAAATTTTTCTTTGACAATAAAGTGATTATTTTATTAACCTCACTTTGTTTTTTAGCAACATCTAACATTTAAAGCCTATGGAATTTAAAGAAATAAATATAGCTAAATAGTACCATAACCTTAGTAAAATAATGAAGAGCTGTGATACATGCGAAGGGTATATCACTAAATTTCATGATATTTTATTAACATTGGTTGTCGGCGTTATTTACAACATCAACAACCGTAGTCCACATCGTTTGACATGGTTTATGTTCCCACTACCCCAAGCATTAATTATTAAACTATGCCAGTAAGAACTAGAGAACGTTCAAAATACATTAACTTTATATGGAAAATAATTAAAAATGACCTCGAATAATCCATCTATTGAGTTAAAAGACCATTTGATTATATTTAACAGTTACACAATATATATTATATATACCCTTTTACCTTTGAATAACCTTGGCAATGAGAACAACAGTTTTCAACCAGTAAGCGTAAATCACTTCCCGTGGTTTTATTAAAAGAGTTATTTTTTCTTTGAGATTTTTCAAATGTAACTAAGAACTTTTGCCAAAAATCGATATTAACTGCCAAAACCTGCCTTTCTATATGTTCAATTTCACGTGCCAGTGTATCCGTATCTTTATAGAAACCTTCTTGATCACATTGCGTTAATATTACCGCAAGAGATTCTGAAAAATAGGATATATTTATAGTTTTTGGAATAACTAAATCACTAACAACTACATTATTGCCATCTCTCTTTATTCCTGCTGGCAAATAATTGTGCAAATGCTTATAAACAGAGGGTAGAGCAACGGTTCTTTTTAATCCCCCTGACAAACTTAACACAACAAAATTCAAACCTGACAACAACGTAAACTGCAATCTGCCACTGTATAGTATATGTGCATTATTATCGACAAAACCATAGGTTAAATAGGTTTGTACTGCGTCCATAAAAGAATATTGCACAAAAATTTCGCCTGTTTCATTTTCTGCATTAGCACATATTTCCATACAACCTGTTTGTCTATTGATCTTATACTCTGAATCTCCCATTTGGTGGTTCAGAAAATCAATAATTGAAAGTAACCCTTTTTCACTTTGATTAACTGTATGAATATTGGCGCTAGCAAGAGCTTCTTGCTTATAGGTGAACTCTCGAGAGCCTATAAAACTATGTAAAAGTAATTCATCATATTTATTTTGATCAAATAACTTTTTGAACGCTGACAACTTCTTCCCTTGAGGTCTAAAAGAATAAATGGCATTGAGCAATTCGTTGTGTTTTTTAAGTGTTAACAAAGGGTAACTGTCGTTCCAAGCTTTAAGCTTATCCGTATAATTATATAGGAGAACCATTAAATTCATTATTTGTTCAGCGTTAGGATTAAGAGCTCCTTTTTTCATAGTGCTAGCTATTTTATAATGCGGCTTTAAAGTAAATTCAAAATCGACTAACAAAGGCATACAAGTTAGCGGGACAGTCAACAGTGCGCCTGTATTCTTTATATTTTTTTGGCATGATATTGATAATTCCCCGCTAGATTCTTTAATGTAAATTGAGGGGTGAATTATCGCTCCCATATCAAGAAGTTCCGCAAGTAAATCATCAATAACAATGGCAACTTTTTCATTAGTACTGTCTATATTTTCCATTTAGTTCAACTCACTTTCAATTGATGTTGCGATAAATAGAAAGTAATTGATGATCTTGCCAATATTTTATATTTCATTATTAACCAACTTTAATAAATACTGTCCGTAGCCACTTTTAACTAATGGCTTGGCAATATGTTCAATATCTTGATTCGTTAACCAGCCATTACGCCATGCTATTTCTTCTAAACAGGCAATTTTGAGCCCTTGTCTATGTTCAATTGTCTGAACAAAATGCCCGGCATCTAACAGCGAATCATGCGTGCCTGTATCTAGCCAAGCAAAACCTCGACCAAGTAATTGAACACTCAAGCGCCCTTGTTCTAGGTACATTTGATTGATAGAGGTTATTTCCAACTCCCCTCTTGATGATGTTTTTACTTTTTTTGCCATTTCTACAACATGATTATCATAAAAATAAAGCCCTGTAACAGCCCAGTTAGACTTGGCTTTTTCCGGTTTTTCCTCAATAGATAAGGCGGTATAGTTTTTATCAAACTCAACAACGCCAAATTGATTTGGATTATTTACATGGTAAGCAAAAACAGATGCCCCGCATGTTTGATTTACCGCCGTTTTCAGCTTATCAACAAAATCTTGTCCATAGAAAATGTTATCACCTAACACTAAACAAACATTATCATTACCAATAAACTTTTCCCCAATAATAAATGCTTGCGCTAACCCTTCAGGAGCGGCTTGAACCAAATAAGAAATATTTATACCAAAATGACTACCATCACCTAATAATCGTTCAAAACCACCAATATCTTCAGGTGTAGATATAATCAACACATCTTTTATGCCTGCTAACATCAATACAGATAAAGGATAATAAATCATTGGTTTATCATAAATTGGAGATAGCTGTTTTGAAATCCCCTTAGTAATAGGGTATAAACGTGTTCCTGTTCCTCCAGCTAAAACAATACCTTTCATTAATTTATTTTCCTATTTCTGAGCGCTCTAGCATATATGTTTTGTCTAATATACGTGACCACCATAGTTCGTTATTTAAATACCATTTAACCGTTTTTCTAATACCACTTTCAAAAGTTTCTTTAGGCTTCCAATTAAGTTCATTTTCTATTTTTGTTGCGTCAATAGCATAACGAATATCATGGCCGGGTCTGTCTTTAACAAACGTAATCAAATCTTTATAATTCTTAATACCTTCATGCCTATTAGGTAGCAACTCATTAAATAATTCACATAATGTATTTACCACACTAATATTCGTTTTTTCATTGTGCCCCCCAATATTATAAGTTTCACCGACCTGCCCTTTCGTTACAACCAAATATAGAGCTTCCGCATGATCTTCTACGTATAACCAATCTCTAATTTGGTTTCCTTCACCGTACACTGGAAACAATTTTCCTTGTAAAGCATTTAATATAATTAGTGGAATTAATTTTTCAGGAAATTGATACGAACCATAATTATTTGAGCAGTTTGTAACAATTGTAGGAAGACCATAGGTTTTAAACCAAGCCCTAACAAGATGATCACTCGATGCTTTTGAGGCTGAATAGGGGGAGCTTGGCGCATAAGAGGTTTGCTCAGTAAAAAAATCATTAGATTGCTGTAAATCACCATAAACTTCATCAGTAGATACATGAAGAAAACGAAAAGACAACTTTTGTGGCTCACTTAATCCTAACCAATAATTCCTCATCACCTCAAGTAAAACAAAAGTGCCAATAATATTAGTTTCCATAAAATCAGCAGGCCCTTCAATAGAACGGTCTACATGGCTTTCTGCAGCTAAATGCATGACAAAATCGGGTTGAAATTCATTAACAACTCGTTGAACCTCAGATTTATTACAAATATCTACTTGTTCAAAAAAATATCTTTCATTATCACATACACTAAGCAATGAATCTAAATTCCCCGCATAGGTTAGTTTATCTAAATTCATTACTATGTCATTTGAAAAATTTAATATATGCCTAACAACTGCTGAACCGATAAAACCTGCACCACCGGTAACTAAAATTTTTTTCTTACTCATACTTTCAAACCTATTGTCCCATTAACAGTTATATTCAACAGAAAAAAATCAACTCATCCGCCTTCTTCCCATAAGGCTATTGTTTAACAAATTTAAATAACTATAATGTCTGTCAAATTTTCAAAAATTCATTTAACTCTTTAATCATGAACAACGCTTTATTAAAAAGTATACCTCTTAGCTCATTTAACGAAGAAGGGTGGTTAAAGCCACCCATACTAATTTATTTAAACTTAATAATATTAGCTAGAGGACTTTTACTATTTTTAGCATCGTTAGCATCAAGGGGGCAGAAAGATAGCATACTTAGTGTTTTTTTTCCTGAAAAAAGCATGCTATATATTGCTATTGCTATGTCTATTATTCCGATAGCGACATTAATCTGCTTCACTTTGGGTAAAACACAATCCTATTTAAATATAAAAAGAATTTTATTCATATTATGTGGCTTACAAATCATAATTGAACTTTTTATCTTGATACAAAATATTCCTTCAGTATTACAATTTCATGAATTAACATCTTCCCTGTTCATATTAAGCTATATAATTATCTTAGTATTTAGTTTCGCTTCGACTAAAGTGAAACTCTTTCTTAGTCAACTTATTTATGGAAAAGGTGTTTTAAACCAAACAAATTAAATGCTTTGTTAACTCCAACTTAATAAATATTATTTACTTGCATTCGTTACCGTTATGGCCATTTCACAACTTTGATTTTTTATATGTGATTTCAATTCACCATTATATTAACAGCAAGCGGCGATAACCATTAGCGCTGAGAATCAATCAGTTGTTGTTTTATTCTATAATCCTACAAACACATTTGAGTAGTTTTACAGTTCAAGTCATTAAAATCAACATCTCTGTTTGCTATATAAATCATCCCAAGATAAAATATTTTATCTATTTTAAAAAGAACCTGAACTCTTGAAGCAACCCATTTTTGTAACCAAACCATACCTACCACCAATAGATAAATATATCAGCTATATAAAGTCATCTTTCGAACGACAAACACTCACTAATAACGGACCATTATTACAAGAACTAACTCAAAAGCTAAAAACTAAATTAGGCGTAAATAATTTATTACTGGTTAGTAATGGTACGGTTGCGTTACAAATTGCATACCGTATTAAAAATCTTGCTAATAAAAAAGTTATTACCACACCTTATACATTTGCTGCCACTTCAACTGCACTTGAGTGGCAAGGCGCTAAGGTAGTATTAGCTGATATTGATAAAGCAAGTTGGAATATATCACCACATTCAGTAGAAAAATTACTCGCAGCTAAGCAAGGTGAAGCTATAGTGGCCGTCAACCTATTTGGTCAACCTTGTGAACTTGAGAAGTTAGAAAATATAGCAAAAAAGCATCAAGTCCCTTTAATATATGACTCTGCCCATGCTCTTTTGAGCGATTATAAAGATCAAAACATTTATAATTACGGAGATATTCATTGTATAAGTTTCCACGCGACAAAATTATTTCACAGTGTTGAAGGTGGAGCTATTATTTTTAACAATAAATCTGAATATGAAATGGCTAAAAAATTAATCAACTTTGGCATTGATGAAAATGGAAATATTGAAGAAGCTGGAATTAATGGCAAACTAAGTGAAATACATGCGGCTATGGGACTTTGTGTTTTAGATGATATAGATGGCCTAGTTAATGAAAGAGAACGCTCTATCAAGCTGTACAAGCAATATTTGGGTAATAATGTTTCCTATCAAAAAGCTGACTTTGAATGCCGAGTACAGCCTATATACATGCCAGTACTCTTTAAAACAGAACGAGAATTACTTGATATTGAACATGCTTTAAATAAAGAAGGTTACTTTCCTCGCCGCTACTTTATGCCACAGCACTATAAGTTTTTATGTTATTCACAACAAGGAGCAATAGACAGGTGCAGTCAATTAGCAAACCGAGTATTGTGCTTACCTCTTATGAATGGTCTTAAAGAAATTGTTATAAAAGAAATAAGTGAAATAATCCTTAAGGTATTATCGAAATGAAAGTAGCTATTATGCAACCTTATTTTTTTCCCTATATTGGCTACTTCCAACTTATAAATTCGGTAGACAAATTTGTAATATATGACGATATTCAATATACGAAAAAAGGTTGGATTAATAGAAACAGGGTACTACAAAACGGAAAGGACTGTTATATAAGTTTACCTTTAAAAAAAGCATCGAATTACCTTGATGTTAGAGATAAATACTTAGCAGACACTTGGCCTAAAGATAGAATAAAATTACTTAACAAACTTAGTAACTGTTATAGAAAAGCCCCCTATTTCCATGAGGTGTTTCCAACAATAGAAAGCATTATTCAATCAAATAAAAACAATCTATTTGATTACTTATATCATTCGATTAAAGAGTTGATGGATTACTTAAATATTACAACTGAAATAGTTGTTAGTTCATCACTCAATGTAGATAGAACTTACAAAGCGGAACAAAAAGTTATTGCTATTTGTAAAGAGATGAATGCTACCCACTACATTAATCCGATTGGTGGCACAGAGCTATATAGTAAATACATATTTAACCAAGCCCTGATTAATTTACAGTTTTTGAAATCAAATAATATTATTTACTCACAATTTAATAGTGAATTTATTCCTTGGTTATCAATAATTGATGTATTAATGTTTAATTCCTCATCAAAGGTTAATGAACTTTTATCATTAGAATACGGATTAATACAATGAATAATCATAAAAATATAGCAGTCAAAATTAAGGAAAAAAATGTTTAAATGGGAAAAACTTGGTAAAATATTTGATCCAACAACAACAGTAGAAAGGCCTTGGTTGAAAGAATTTTCTCAAGCACCAGCCACATTGATATTCAATGACTTTGTCAGGGTTTATTTTTCATGTAGACCCCCTGCTGCTAATGGACAATATGTCAGTTATTCTGCTTTTGTTGACTTAGATAGAAGTGATTTAACTAAAATATTAAGAGTTGCAGATGAACCAATTTTAAAGTTAGGTGGGCTTGGGGAATTTGATGAGTTTGGTACTTACCCTGTCACAGTTTACCGTAACCACGATGAAATAGTCGCATATTATGCTGGTTGGACAAGATGCGAAAGTGTTCCATTTAATACTGCCATAGGTATGGCTATTAGCAAAGACAATGGTAAAACATTTAAAAAAGTTGGCCCTGGCCCTGTCATTCCATACTCTCCCGATGAACCCTTTGTGCTAAGTGGTCCCAAAATAAGGTTTTTCAATAATAAATGGTATTTATTTTATATTGCAGGTAATAAATGGGTAATTGATAACAACAGACCAGAACCTGTATATAAAATTCGCTCCGCAACGTCTTCTGATGGCATCAATTGGACGAAAACAAATAAAAATTTAATTACAAATACCATAGAAGAAAATGAAGCCCAAGCAAGTCCTGATGTGTTTTTTAGCAACGGTCAATACCATATGTTTTTTTGCTACAGATATAGTTTAAATTATCGGGGTAAAGACAAAGGCTATCGTGTTGGTTATGCACATTCAAAGGATTTAGTTAATTGGGTTAGAGAAGATGAAAAGGTGGGTATTGATATCTCAAATAGTGGCTGGGACTGTGAAATGATTAGCTATCCTCATGTTTTTGAGCTTGATGGCAGCATTTATATGTTTTACTTAGGCAATCAAGTTGGTCGGTATGGATTTGGCCTTGCCAAATTAAACGGTAAATTATAGCTCTGAAGGTAACAGTTAAATTATGAAATGGAAAAAATTAGGAAAAATATTTGACCCTACAGAACATAAATTACCAAATAATTGTGTAGAGTATGCCCAATCTCCACAAGTGATAGTAAAGGATGATTTCATAAGAATATATTTTAGTACTAGGAAAATAGATCCAAAAAATGGCAAATTCCTTAGTCACGTATCATTTGTTGATGTAGATAAAACCTTTAAAAACATTATAAAAACGGCAGATGAAACAGTTATTCCGCTGGGCAAACTTGGTGCGTTTGATGAACATGGTATATTCCCGATTAATTTACTTGAACATAATGATGAAATATTTGCATATACGTGTGGTTGGAATAGACGTTCATCGGTGTCCGTAGATACCGGAATAGGCTTTGCGAGAAGCTTCGACGGGGGACTAACCTTTGAAAAACTTGGTGACGGACCAATTTTGGGTCCGTCAATTAATGAACCCTTTTTAGTTGGTGATGCGTTTGTTAAAAAATACAATAACATTTTTCATATGTGGTATATGTTTGGTACCAAGTGGCAAATATATGGAGATAATACAGCCCCTGATAGAACCTATAAGATTGGACACGCAACTTCTAACGATGGTATTAACTGGTGCAAAGAAGATGGGATACAAGCAGTCCCAGACAAACTTAACCCCGACGAAAGCATGGCTCTACCAACTGTAGTTGAGCATGATAGTCAATATCACATGCTTTTTTGCTATCGAGAGTCTTCAGATTTTAGAAGTGTTAGTAGTAGAGGTTATAGAATTGGTTACGCTTTCTCTGATGATTTAATACACTGGACTAGGGATGATAACAAAGTAGGTATAGATGTTAGCTTTGATGGCTGGGATTCCGAAATGCTATGTTACCCTCACCTGTTCAAATGTGACGGTAAAGTTTATCTTCTTTATAATGGCAATGAATTTGGTCGTTTTGGTTTTGGTTTAGCTGTTTTGGAAGACTAATGATTGTTGCTTACAAAGAACAACAAGCCAAGTGTTCTGATATTGAAGAACATCTATCATTTTGTGATGATTTATTTATCCCAAGATTAAGCAGCTATGTGAATATTAATGTTTATTCAAAAAAAATTATCGAAAATGCATTTACATTTGAGGCATGGAATAATGAGAAACTAATAGGGCTTGTTGCGGCATACATAAATCCCAATGAAACAGCTTTTATAACAAATGTTAGCGTTCTTAAAAAATATTCTAATGCTGGTATTGCAAAAGTATTAATAACAATGTGCATAAAAAAGGCTGTCACTATGAAGATCGCTCAAATTGATTTAGAAGTTAATAAAAGTAGTGTTAATGCTATTAAACTGTATAAAAAAATTGGTTTAATGAAAATAAACGAAGATAAAACGACGATTAAAATGTCATATAGAATTAGAGATAAATAAATGGAAAAACAACGCAATTTCAATAATGAGATCCGAGATACTTCAGACCATAAATACGCATATAACTTCGATTTTGATGTCATGCACCACTATATGATAGAAGCATTCAAACCCTTTTTTATGTCTGGAAACTTTCTTGAACTCGGTAGCTTTAAAGGTGACTTTACTAAGCGGTTCAATAAAATTTTTAATGACATTACTTGTGTGGAGGCATCTGACGAAGCCATTTTACATGCCAAACAACATCTTAATAAAGATATTAAATTTATTAACTCTCGTTTTGAGGAAGCAACCTTATCTCAAAAATATAACAATATTGTGATGACACATGTCTTAGAGCATATCGATGATCCTATTAAGGTATTAAAAAGGGTCAATGATGAATGGTTAGCAGATAATGGTCGATTTTTTCTTGTTTGTCCAAATGCCAACGCACCATCGAGACAAATTGCCGTAAAAATGGGTCTTATAAGCCATAATTCAGCCGTAACTCCCGCAGAGCATGAACATGGTCATAGATGTACATATACATTAGATACACTTGAACGAGATGCAAAACTCGCAGGGCTTAAGGTTACTTACCGCTCTGGAATTTTCTTTAAAGCGCTCGCTAATTTTCAATGGGATAAACTATTACAAACGGACATTATAACTAAAGAATATTTGGAAGGTTGTTATCAATTGGGACAACAATATCCTGATTTATGTTCAAGTATTTTCTTAATGTGTGAAAAAGGAAAATAAACGGTTTTCGGAGTACGATTTTATTTTTTGAAAACGAATAAAAGAGCATAGACTTCTAATGAAATCCTATGCTCTTATAGAGTAGTCGTTAATTTATGATCTGATTAATCGAGCGTACTAACCTATCATCTTTATCATTACTTGAATTGCTAAAGAACTTATCTAGCTTAATCGATTTAACCCGATTAACCGAAGATGCGAATTTATCCTGATCATTGGCAAACTCAACGGCTCGCTTAATCAGCTCATCAGTCCCTTCACATAAACCATCCAATTCACCAAATTCATTCCACATATAATAATCGGTTGCACCTGGTAAATCTCTTTCATCAAGAATATATAATTTAGGAATGCCAAGTCGAACAAGATCTAAATTGCTATTCGCCCCTCCAAATGGCAGCGTTGGTAAAGCAAAATCACAAAGAGATAAGTTATTCATATAGGTATTGTAATTTGAATAACTATGCAGTATTGAATTAGGAAGTTCTCGTCTTAATATGCTTAACGCTGAATAGTATTCAATATCATGCCGAGGAGAGCTCATAAAAAAATGAAAACAAATGGCTTTTTCACTTTGTTTGCTAATTTTTTTACAAACATTCATTAATTCGACAGTCACTTTTGTAATAACACCATTAATTACTACATTGCAGATATCCTTATCTAAAATATCTGTTTCTTCCAAGTGGAAGTCCATGAGTTCTAATTGTATTTGCTTTGAATCGATAACGATTGGTGTTTCAGTCAGAATTTTTTCCAAGTTTTCCTTTTTAATTCCCAAGTCCTCGAGCAACATATAATCAATATTCGTGAAATATGTACTTGATGGGTGACCAGGACAAACACATTGTATTGGCGCTAATCTTATCGATGCTAAGAATAACGCTAATTGGCCCATGCCAATTGAGGGATATAAAATAACATCAGGAGAAATAATTAATACATCTTGGACTATTTTTTCTAAATCTTCAAAGTCATCATATTCGTAATATTCATGGTGATCTTGTTTACCTAAAGTATCAACGAACCCTGTTTGGCTTAAACCAATAACACGAAACTCTTCCTTTAATCCAGCAATCATACTTCTATAACAACGATACATTGCATGACCCTTTCTATAATGATCATGGATAATCAATACGACTTTCTTGCCAGCAGACTCGGCTTTATTAGGTATCTCTGCTATTTTTTGTTTGCTCGATTTCGATAAATGATTATTCATGAACTGCTCAAAATTACGAACGGCCCATTTTTTAAACTCAAACTTCCCCTTCCCCGTTAAAGAACTCATATTAAAATAGGCACTGGCAATAATAGTCATACTATTAGCCGTGTTAAAATTCAACAAAGGCAAAGTTTTTGCCATGTCGGCCCAGGTGTTTAATTGATTAGTTGATTGTTCAGAGATATTTAACTCTGAACAAAACATTAAGCCCATATACGCTCTAAGCACTTCATTTGGCATAAATTTAACTAACTTATCCCAAGGTAAGGAAAAGCTTGATTCTGGTGTTATTAAGACAAGCAATTTCATTATATCTTGGCGAGAGTGAGTCGTTTTATTATCTACACTAAGATTACGAACAATATGTTCAGTATTACCATAACCACTGGCACTGAATAAATTATTTATGAACCTCTTATTCATAGTTAACTTTGCATAAAATTGTTCAGAAACTTGGTAATTTTGATCACTCATTAATATAGTGATTAAGGAGGCAATTCGCTCTATTACTTGATAATTTTCAAACGCTATTTGGTCAAAAGTCAATTTTTCTTGTCTTAACTTTGGAATAAAATCTAACCGAGATAAAAGTTGTAACTCTATTAAATTACTTATTATAGCTTCAGCTTCTAAATATTTTTTATGTACTATAGCAAATTCTAATTGGCTTAAGCTAACGGGGTTGCTTTCTTGATTTTTTTTTACCTGCTGGTTCATTAAGACCTTTCCTTACTAAAAATATAACTTTATTATCTAATACTCTATGAAACTTTTAAATCATAATAAAAAAATATCATTTTTGATGATATGAAAAACACGACAGCCAAGCTCCAATAAATTAACTTTACTCTATCAGGCATTAGCAATTAAGATCCTCAATACTTATATGCCTACCAAAAATAGATCTATAATCAGAGTAAATTGAAACTAGTTACAATACGGTTAAATTCGCCAAGGATATATTTTTCTATTTTGTAACTCCCGCTAACAGAAATAGAATACATTCTATTGGATTTTATATCTAAAATAGCAAGATTAAAAATAACCTGTGCGCCTTCATTAAAATCACCTGAAAATTTATACTCCCTATTTGGCAACTTCCCTTGGTATGCTTTCGTTTCAGTACCGGCAATGGTGAGTTGTAAATTCTTGGCTCCTTTTTGGGTTAAAGCCATTCCTGTATTTTTAAAGTAATTTTTCCACTCTTGCTTGCTACCGGTGTATTTTGCACCCGTTAAAGATTGGCATTGTACATTAGTGGCCAGTTCAGCACCATAAAGCCCCTTAGATGACAGATATTGAACAATATTCACTTGTATAACATCTGATACTTTATAATTACTTTCATTGTGCTGATATGGTGCGGTAAAGGTAATTTCAGCACCACAAATATTAGCCACGTTTAAAGTTTTTTCTTGCTCAACTAGTTTTTCTTCAGCAAAAGCAGGTGCACAGACAATATGAAAAATAAAAATAACTAATAAAACAAACTTAGAAACCATAAAAAACCTACAAAAATTAAGATAAGTACCAGGGAACTCAATTATCAAGTTGATATTAAATAACCCATAAAAAAACCCAGCATTAGCCGGGTTTTTTATATTCTTCTTTACGTAACGGGTATATTAGTTACCACGTTGTTGTGAAGTAGAGATTTCAGCACGACCAGCAGCACTTGAAGTGAATGCATAACCGTTCACGTCACCTTCATTAGCATCGATATTAAATGTAACACTAAGTTTAGATTCAGCAGGAACGTCTAATAAATCCATTAATAGTGTTTGGCTAACTTTAGTTACTGTATTAGCAGGTAAATCAAAACCTAAATCTACAGCTGGGTATACATTACCAGCAGCATCATATGCTGAAACGATAACATCAACAGCAACTGATTTATCGTTAGCTAAATTAACTTGACTAGATGTACCTTCAAAACCAACTGGTAAATAAGGAACGTTGATAATAGTTGCATCAACAGCCCATTCGCCACCAGCAGCGGCAGTAGCTATTGCTAATGTACCCGTAGTAGGGATGTCTACAGAGTTAACAGAAAAATCGATTTCTACATCACCCGTTGCAGTGATCACTGCAGCAGCAGCACGAGTAAATGTAACTGTAAATTCATCGCCAGTTCCATCTGATGTAACAATATCTTGATCACTGATATCAAAAGTAATGAAATCAGCACCACCATTAACAGTAACGTTTGATAAAGCACTTACACCATCATTAGCAATTTCAGCAGCAGTAAAGCCTGTAAAATCACCCGTAATTACCATATCGTAACCAACATCGGTAAGAGTTGTAGGCGTAATACTCATATCTAAGTCTTCATAGTTATTGATAGTTACAACTAAATCATCCGTAACGCCACCATCAGTAAACGTTTTCATAGCTGTACGTTCAATAACCGCGTCAAGTGGTGTTTTTACTGAAAAAGCAAACTGAGTCAATTCAGAAGCAACAGTACCTGTACCTGTATCAGTTTCAACTGCATTGAAAACTGCTGAATAATCAGCCGTTGACGCTTTAGCAATAGTTGCAGTCGCAGCAAAAGCCACGTTGAAAGAAGCACCTTTTGCTAAAGGTTGCCCTAAACCAACATCAAAAGAAACTGTATCGCTCTCACCTTTAGTTTGGTCACCATCAACAACTACTACGTTATCAAAAGTAAAACTACCGTTACCGTAATCAAAAACAAGATGACCTGCATCACCTTTACCAGCAGTACTAGTGTTATCAACTGCATTGGTAATCGTAAGTGGACCAATATCAATACCATCACTAAACGTAAGAGTAATGGTTGCTCCACCTGAGGTTTCAGCACCAGTTGTAACATTAAAGTCAAAACCGGCAGCATGAGGTGTTACACCAGCGGCTACGCCTTCTGCTGAAAGTTTAATTGACGTTGTTGATGGTAAAACTGTTGCTGCTGAAGCACCAAATGAAGCTGCAACTGCTGTAGCTACCAATGCTTTTTTAAATAAATTCATTATTTTCTTTCTCCTAGTTTCATGAAACTAGCATATCGTTAATGTTCAATATACTAATACTTATTTCTGTACGGCTAGGCGCCTAGCCGAACCAATGCAGATTTAATGTCATATCCAAACAGTTGTCAAGTAAATAGACTGTTATTTTATGATTTTATTGATTAAACCACTAAAATACGTAATCAATACTCTATTTTTTACCTAGACAAAAATTTACTGCTTAAATTTCATTCATAAACACTTATTCAACACCACCTAGCTTAACTTGTAATTATATTAAAAAAAGTGCTATTTGTAATAGTGGTTATGGCTCAAATATAAAACAAATAAAATCAAGGGTAAACTACCTTGGATTACCAAATTTATCAAGGTGCTTTATTTATTTATTTATTTATTTATTTATTTAATTAAATAAAGCTGCCAGCCTAAAACTTTATATTATCCAAACCTAACATAAAGCTTTTCTGAATTCTGTCCCACTCTTCAACACTGTCAATAATTTTTGGTGTCACTAAAATAACTAATTCGGTTTTGTCGGAACTATCCGAATCACTTCTAAATAAATGCCCAATTACCGGTAATGAACCAAGAAACGGCACTGAGCTCGCATTAGAGCTTTCATTTTTACTAATAAGCCCCCCTAACATCACTGTTTGCCCGTCACCAGCAACTACTTCGGTAGCTAACTTACGTTCAAAAATTGACGGCGAGCCGTTAACACTTACCCCGTCTGGTGATACATTAGAGATATTTTGTATTATGCTCATAATCACCGTACCTTGGGCATTTATTGTCGGCGTTACTGTTAAATCGATTCCCGTTGTTCGATATTGTATGGTAGTGGTTTCGCGATCACCGCTAATAGGGTCAGAGGTGGTACTTCCCACCGTGGGGATATCGTCACCAACACTGATTGATGCAGATACGCCATCTCTTACCAATATAGTTGGTCGAGATAGTACATTAATAAGCCCATCAGTTTGGTTCAAATTAATATTAAGATGGCCAGTAATGCCAACAACAGAATACCCAAATCCCCCTTCAGAATCGAAACTTACCTTATTATTTGTATCACCAAACGAACCATTTTGGATAGCAAAATCGACCCCTTTGGCAAAACTCCCTGTTAATTTAACCTCAGCTATAATCACCTCAAGCATGACTTGTTTTGGCATTACATCTAACTTTTTAATGATGGGTCGCAATTCTTGATAAAATTTACCGGTAGAATAAAATATTAGCGAGTTTGAACGCTCATCAACGACCATTCTAAGGTTATCACCTTCTATGGATTGTGCATTTGTTGAATTATTTCCGGCCCTTTGAACTTGCTTCTGCTGATTATTACTGACATTACCCGCCAACGATGCATTACCGCGTTCTCCAGAAAAAGAGCCACTATTATTACTAATTAGTGGCGCAAGGCTTGCTCCCAGGTCTGATGCTCTAGCGTACTGGGGATGATAAGTATAAAAACTTTGTTCTGATCCCGTTGCTGGTTTGTCTAATTGCTTAGTCCAAAACTCAACTCGGTCTAACACTTCTTCGTCACTGGCAAACACGACGACTTTGCCCAAATGTTCAATGGGAACAAATTGCACACTAGCAGAATTTGCGCCTGTACGCTGAGATTCAATGCCCTCTAAGGCCAACAATTCTGACACTTTTTCAATAAAGGTTTCAGAATCAATATAACTAAAACCCAACAATGCATATGACTTATTATTGACAGATAAACTGTCTAATAAATGAATTAATGATAACGCCCTAAGAATTTCTTGCCGTTTACCTTTAATAGTGACTAATCCTTGTGCTGAATCCATAGTCACTTTTGCATTAACTAATGAAGTTATTGTACTCCTTAATCCTGCAGTGGTACCAAATTTAAGAGGCACTAACTGAATAATATCACTTGAAACTGATGGTACGTCGCTCGAATTTCGCCCATAACCAAAAGCGATGTTTGACTTATTACCTTTATTGAGAATTGGATGAACATAAAAAACCCCATCGTTTAATGCGATGGTTATATTATGTTGATTGAGTATTTGTTGCACTAATTGGAACAATCGCTGAGCTGACACCTTTTCTTTTAGTTCAAGTGTTACTGGTGTGATATTGGTTTTTACTGCAGGTTCAATTAAATAAGAAACTTTCAGTAAATCCCCGAGAATATAATGCAAAAAGTCATTCAACGGCAATTCATTGACCGACACCTGATAATTTTTATCGGCCCCAAATTGGGCAGATAAATCAATTTCTAATTTAAAACTTCCTTGGTTGCCATTAGGCTGGCCGATTCGAGTAAACTCTGATTGCCTTTCATCATCCGGAATAACTTCCGCATTTTTGATGGTGGTTGTCGGTTTAGCTTGTTTTAAATATGACTTACTTAACTGTATGCTGTCTGATTTTATTGGTTTGTCAGGATCCATAATTGAACTGGCACATCCAGACAAAATGAAAGTAATTGCTATAAATAGTACTTTTTTACTGTTTTTTATTGTCTGCATGTTTTTTTCGTTCAAAAAGTTTAAATTCAATTCGTTCATCACCTTGTGTGAGCACGATCATATTATGGGTAATTTCGGCCAAAATAAAGTTTTCGCCTAAAGTATCACCTTTGGTAACCTTCACAAAGATTTTATCTTTGCCTTTAAGCAAAATAAACGGTGCGATACTTTCATTAAAAATACCATATAAAACATACTCTTCATCACCGATAACTAGAATATTTTTGGTACTAGCCTGTGCTTCTACCGCTGTAGTTTTATTTGTTTTTACATTGCGCTTAGCTTTTAATTGCTGCCATACTTGCTCAACCATTAATGGGGTATCACTGATATATGCAGGTACAACCAACGTTGGGGGAGTTAACGTTTTTTCTGTTGTTTGGTTTACTTTCTGCTCAATAATAAAATTGTAAGTTAAATAAACCAATGTTAGAACAGAAAGGAAAGTTGCGATTAGCCTCATGACGTCCCCTTACTGCCATTAACACGAGTTTTCGCATTAGCTTTATACCAAACGCTAACTTTTAGCGTTGCATTAAACTTTGCTTGTGCCGCTTTATCAAAAGCTCTAGCACTATAGCTATATTCTTCAATATTAATGTAGGGTTTGGTTGTTTCTAAAGCGCGAGTAGTCTTAACTAAGCAATCCGCATCGCCCTTATAACGAATTTCCATGTGCCATTTTTGCACTTTTTGTAATATTTGTTGATTACCTTTAAAGCCAATACGTGAAATATCACAACCCGCAGTTTGCAATAACTGTTCAATTTGCGTTTGCGCCGTCAACTTAAAATCAGCTTCACTCTTTTGAGTGAACAAATAATCATGAGAGTTTTTCAAGTAAGCCGTTAACTGCTCATTAACCTGAGAAAAATCATCACCACTTTCAATTAAAGTATTAGTTTTCGCTTGTTTTTTCTGTAATAAGTTTAATGCATTCTGCTGTTCAACTTGTAATTCTGTTAGCGGCACTAAAACATAATTTGCAAGCAATAGAGCTAATAGCAGTAATAAATAATGCTTATATTTTAATAAGTCTGCTTTCACTGTTTTATTTTTCCTTCAGTTTTAACTATGCGCTTATCCTTGACTTCAACTTCATTTATTAATGCTTTTCGACTGACGGGAACTAACTCTAGAATAAAGGTCTCCTGCCCCCTAGATTTTCTTACTGCACCTTTAAAACTTGCACTATCAACATAAGGGCTTCCTGCTATTTCAGCTAATACCTTTGAAGCATTAGATGCTTCACCTCGAATACTGAGCAAATTTTTAGAAAAGCTTAACTTGTTAATCACCATACCGCCTTCAACCAACTGATAAACTAACGACCAATGTTCATGAACAGTGGCCGTTTTTGAAAACTCACTATTAAGAAAGTTAAGTAGTTGGCTTTGCTGATCTTGCTGAAATTTATTATCAAGTAATTGGCTAACTTCACTGCCCTGCTCTGCTAAGTCATTTTCAATATTATAACTTTGCAGCCATAAATAACTATTGGTCAGTAAATAAAAAATAAAGGCAGTTAATAAAGGTGTCCAATACAATAAGTGCAAATCTTTAGCTTTAAACCATGTTTTAAAATTGAAAGCAACTTTACTATATAAATGGTCTGTTTTTTGCCGTATTAAGCCGTTAAAAAGAAAGCTAGCGTAGTTCTGTTTGTTAATATAGGAGGGTGTTATTTCTACAGGTAAACCAGAACTTAATTTAAAAACATCAATATTTGAGACTAAACCTTTCGCATAGGAGCTTGTACATTTACCAGCAAAGAAGCTTGCAAACAAAAGACCTGCGGGTGTTTCTAAAGATGACAACCAAACTTGATTATTATTAAAATCGTTTTGTTGTTCTTGCAAACCAAAAAGCTCAGTCTCAGGGATAAGCAACCTTTGTTCGCCCAGCTCATTTAGCAATTGTGCATCAAAGGTTGTTCTTTTTACATCATAACCATCAATAGCGCTATTAGTCACCACTTGAAAGATTGTTGCCGCTGAATTTTCAGTGCTTTTTTGTAAGGTTAGGACTTGCTGCAATTCTTTTTTACTTATTGATGTATAGCTTTGCCATGACTGTCGATAATGCGCTTTAGCAACAATAACGACTTTAGCTTTGCTTGAATCAATCGTTTTAAAAGAGTATTCCCCATTAGCACTGTCTTTTGCTGTGTTATCAATAGCTGGTTTACCCTCAAAAACATACCAACGGTTAGCATAATATGCTAACTGCTTAAGTAAAGTTTTTTTCAACCGTGGTTGTTTTAATAATAACGCTAAATTCACACTTGATTCCAAGTTAACTGACTAATGACAATGGGTCTTGTTGAAGAACGAGGACGCAAGTCTACTATAAATTGTTTGCTAAGTTTATTGTTTTGTCCTTTTACTAGCAAGGTTACTTTTAACAACCTGCCTGTTGCAAATGAAATAAACTCATCTTGTTCTATAGAAGTCATTTGATAAAAGCCAAGTTCTGTCAATGAACCCGCACTTCTTTTTTGCAACACTTCTTCATAGGCAGTGTCATTATTTAAAAAAACTTTTAAAATAAAGTTAGGTGCATTAAACGGATTAAAGCTCAAAACAATTTCTGTCGTAAAGTAACGCTGCCATTGCTCACGGGTTAATAATCTACCCTGTTGAATATTTTCTACTTCACTTAATGTTTGCAGATAGGCATTACGTGGCTCTGGCTGTTTTATATAACGATAATAATCACTTTCAGCACCGTTAAGGCGTTTTAAATCATCTTTATCTTTCCAGTCTTCTAATGAGTCCAAAAAAGCACGTACTTCATGACCTGAATGACCCATTTGTTCAAAAAAATTACGCGCCAACGCTTTGTTTAATATATTTAAGCTAAGTAATCCTGACAAATCCTGAATGGTCACAGTGGTATTTTCATTCAATAAAAAAGGGGCTCCATAAAAATTCCACTTTTGTACAATGGCATTATCACTATCTATTTTCCTATATCGTTTTTGAGTCAATAAAGTATGCAGTAATTCTGCTTCGGCATTCTCAAGTTGTAAATTTAATGCAAACGAGCTTTTCATTAAATTGACTATGCCTATTTGCGAACGTACCGTTTGGTTAATATAAATACCTAACATGGTTAAGATAATTGAAATTATCAATACTTGAATGAGTGCGATGCCCTGACTATTTTTAAAGCAAGAACTTTTAATGCTTTGTATTTTTTTCATCAAACCCCCTCTCGAAGGTAGGTTAGTAAATAATGTAAGCTGTGCTGCGATAAGGCTATTTGGAAATTACTCTCCCCTTTTGCGCTAGTAAAGTTTATTTGTATTTTTTCAGGTAACGAACGGCTAACATTACTTTGATGATTTTGATACCAAGTACGAGTATCGTCCTTAATAAGGCTGTCACTACTGAGTTGTTGTGCGGCTTCCACAAAAGATTGTGAGCCAAAATAAGACAAGTTAAAATCAGCAATATTACTAAGTAACACAATTTTATGCTGCCATTTAGCTTGATGTTCAAGTTCTAACACTAAGCTATGTTTAATACTTTGCTCTTGGTAAATCAAATTGTAATTATTACCCTCTGGCATGGCTTCAAGTTGCAATTCAACTAACGCTGAGTCAACTGAAAAGATGGGTGAACTACTGATAAAACTCATACTGGTATTTGAGCCTTTGAAATATATACAAGCTTTATCATTCTTGCCATTAACAACATAAGGCAAAGCTGAACTCAGCACTTTATGTAAGCTATCTAAAGCAGTAGCTTGCTCAGTACTGTGCCAAAAAACTTCTACCCGTTTTTGCCATTTTTGGCTATATAAACTATAGGCATAATAACCAGAGAACATCACCATCATTAATAGTGAGGTAGCAAGCATTAACTCGATCAAAGTAAAGCCTTTATTACGTTGCCCTTTAATACTACTTACCATGTAGCCACCCTAAGCTGAAACTCATCTACTTTTTCAGTTAATGTATTTTTCCCTATAACATTAACCTGAAACAAACCAAATTGCGGCCAAGGAGGGGCAAGATCATCAAAAGCAGGCGCTCTGGGCTTAAATGCTACCCGCTGCGCTTGCCATTGATAATGAATGCCTGAAATAGTAAATTCACTCGACAGCTCGGCTAGTTTTCTATTCTCAGTGAATTGTCTTATTTCTGCTTTGATAGTCGTTATTGCTATCGGGTTGATTTGATAGAAGTGTGCTTTATTACTCGCCTTCTGAGCCGACAAGCTTGATGCAGAGTATAATTCTGCCGTAATGGCTAGGGCTGAAAATAGTATAACTGCAGCAATGAGTACTTCGATTAACGTGAAGCCAGAGGAACTTTTGGAGTAAGGCATTGGATTCCGGCTTAAGTGACAACCGGAATAACGACCAGAGTGACGGGTGATTAGGTTTGAATGAAAAAAATTCAAGAGCTTCATAAAACAAGCTCGCTAAACAGTGATTTTAACTCAAAGGTTTTAATATCCTCTAACCAAAAGACTTGATACTGACTAGGGCTAACAATACCTTTTGAGGAAACATTATAGTCTTGAGCAACAAAAGTTAGCTGTTCAAAGTTTATGGTTTCCATGTCAACTTCTTGATGTTCACTGTCTTGGTTATTGATACTCTGATTATCAATATTTTGATCACCCTCTTCTTCCACTTCTATTTCTTCATCACTAAGTTTTAAGGTGCCAGCTACATGAATAATTTGCATTTGATTTTTTTCAAGTCGCACTTGAATAGCACCACCGCCATAATAGGCATGGTAACTTAATTTTTTAAATAGCTGCCTCACCTGTTCTAACTCAACTTGTCTAGCTTGTTGGTTAATGCTCTTTTGCATTAAACCACCGCTTAAACTCATTAATACAGCCATAATAGCCATAACAACCATCAACTCTATTAATGAAAAGCCTTTGTTTGATTTAGTGTTCTTTATCAAATTTTTTCACTGTTGTTAAGGTTTCAGGGTCTAGGTGCTAGAGGTCTAGATTCTAGGTGCTAGAGGTATAGGTATAGGTTCATTTTACTTCCTAGGTGCTTTCACTTCCTAGTACCTAGAGTCTATTATCTTAAAAAGGCACATCGTTAATTGAGACCATACTCATTAACATTGAAATAACGATACCACCAACAAAGCCTCCCATAAAAACTAACATCAGGGGCTCTAAAATAGTGGTTAATTTTTTAATTACCGCATCTAAATCTACACGACTTCGGTTAGCTACCTCATTAAAAACTCGTGGTAAATTCCCTGTTTCTTCGCCCACTTTTATGATTGAAAGAAATATCTCAGGGAATATTTTGGTTTTAGATAATACAAAGCTCAACTGCTTTCCCGATTTTAACTGGGCTAAAGCCTGTTTTGCATCACGTTTCAGATCAGGGTGTTTCAAGGTTGCGGTGGTAAGTTCTAAGGTGGTATCAAGCTGTAAACCAGCTTCTAGCATCATTGCCATAGAAGATGAAAACCGAATACGTTCAGCAGTTAAAATGATTTTACCTACCCCCGGCACTTTAGCCGATTTAACATAACACCAATTTTTAAAAGCAATCTGTTTAAAAGCGTAAACTAACGCGAAGACACTAAGAGCTATGCCACCTAAGATTAAGGCTTCATATTCGACAAAGAAATTACTGACATTGATAATCACTTGGGTATACCAAGGGGCTTGTGACAAGTCAGTAAAAATCCCCGACATTTTTGGTACTATAAAGGTTAAAACAAAGTACACTGCTGCAAGGCACACCATCATAATGACACTTGGGTAAGTTAATGCTTGTGATATTTGAGCCTTAAGTTCTTTTTGAAATTTCAAATCTGCTGAGAGACGATTTAATACTTCAGATAAATTACCTGATGACTCACCTATTTTTAACAAACTTATATAGAGAGGACTAAATAACTCGGGAAATTCAGCAAAAGCTTCACTTAACGATGTGCCTTTTTTCAACATAGCTGAAATTTTACTCAATAATTTTGTTAATGCTGGTTGTGCATTAGATTGCATAATTATATCTATGCCTTTATCTACTCTAACGCCACTTTCAAGTAATAAAGCTAATTGAGAAGTAAAAAATTCTAATTCGTTCAGACCAACAGTGCCCGAGAAAAGACTACGCCAACCTGCATTAGTACTTAACTCTGTCAGTTCAATAGGCTGTAAGCCATCTGTTAGCAATTTTTTTTGTGCCGTTAATTTATCAACAGCCTCTATGCTACCTATATGACGTTCACCTTGTTGATCGATCGCTTTATACTCAAAATCCATTAGCCAGCAACTCGCAAGACTTCATCAATGCTAGTAACACCTAATAGTACTTTATAAAATCCATCTTGCAGTAAATTGCGACGATCTAATGAATCATTATATTTTTGTGCTTTAGAGATAAACTGATCATTTTTTGGCATCTGTTTTATTTCATCATCACAACCTAAATATTCATTAATGGCAATTCGCCCTTTATAACCTGAACCATTGCACTTATCACAGCCGTTGGATTGCAATATGCTTACGTTTTCAAGCTTAGCTTTACGTTGTACCTCAGCCAAGGGGTACTTTATCAACAATTCATCTACATTTTCGGCTGGAATAGCGCAATGTTGACAGAGTTTTCGTGCGAGTCGTTGCGCAACAACAGAAACTAAAGCGGCATTAAGTAAAAACTCTTCTACACCTAAATCAAGTAAACGAGTATAAGCACTTGCGGCATCATTGGTATGCACGGTGCTAAAAACCAAATGCCCTGTAAGAGCAGATTGCAAAGCTATTCGTGCCGTTTCAGCATCACGAATTTCACCTACCATAATGATATCAGGATCTTGTCGAACAATAGATCGAATTCCTGCGGCAAAATCAAAACCAATATCAGGGTTAACCTGTACTTGATTGACACCATCAAGTTGATATTCTACAGGGTCTTCTAAGGTGATTATTTTTACATCAGGTTTGTTTAATTCGTTTAAAAAGGTATAAAGTGTCGTAGTTTTACCTGAGCCAGTTGGCCCAGTTAATAAAATCACGCCAGTAGTTTTTTTTAAATCTTGCTGAATAAGTGTTTGAGTATCTTGGGATAAGCCTAATACCGACATATCATACTTAATTGATTCTTTACGCAAGAAGCGCAGCACAATACTTTCACCATCGTTTAATGGTAGTGCTGAAACACGAATATCAAGCTCTTGATTGGCAATACGCATTTCAATTTTACCGTCTTGAGGACGTCGTTTTTCAGCGATATCCATACCTGATAGTATTTTCAAACGTGTGGTAATAGGTAGTTTCATTTTAGGCGCTAAAGCATCAACTTCATGTAAAACACCATCAATTCTATAACGCACTCTAAATTTTCCAAGATGTGGTTCAAGATGCATGTCTGAAGCGCCCCGAGCTAACGCTTTAGTAATCAGGGTATTCAATAAATTAACCGTGGGCGCTTCTAGTGCTAGCTCTCTAAGTCGAGCTTCCTCGTCACCGCTAAGTTCTTCGTTATCATCTAGCGTTTCTTCATTGGCTTGAATGGCAAAGAAAAACGTCTGCAACTCAGATTCTGTGGCAATAAAAACCTTAGCTTCTATATCACGTTTTTGTAGGTATTGAATAATGTCTAAATCAAGGGGGTCTTTACATGCGACCGTCCAAAAAACACCTTCTGATGTTTTTTCTTCAGCCAGCAACAGCCAATTTTTAGATTTTAAAAAAAGTAAATCTTGTGATGAAAAGTCTTCTATCGTCCATGTTTGCCAATCATCAGCATTAAATAATGGTTGCTCGAGCACATAGCTATATAAAGGGGCAAGGTCATCTTCAGTAAGGCAACCCATGTTTACTAATATTTGTTCTAATCGACCGCCATTGCGTGTTTGATACGTTTTACCTTTATCAAGATCTGCTTGGCTTACTTTAAAACGATTTTTTAATGCATCTATAAGTTGTATCATTGATGAATAACGTCTGCGCTTTCATCTTCACCACCCTCTTTACCATCTAGTCCATAAGACTTGATGCCATAAGGCATGTTATTTGTGCCTGGTATGGTATAAATGTATGCTTTACCCCAAGGATCTAAAGGAATAGCTTTTGGTAAATAAGGACCATCCCAACTTGGATTATTGCTTGATCGTAAATCTTCTAAACTGGATGGAACGGTGCCAATATCAAGGCGGTAAGTATCAATAGCGGTTTCAAACATTTGCATTTGTGCTACTGCAGTTTTTTTCTTGGACGAACTTACCTTTGAGAATAATTTAGGCGCAACAAGTGAACCTAATAAGCCTAATATAATTAATACTATCATCAGCTCCATTAGGCTGAATCCATTGTTCTTTTTCATCTTTGTTATCTGTAACATTCTATACCGACGCTCTAAAGTTATTTTAAAGTATTGTTGTAAATTTTAAGTAAGTGAGTTTAACAACTCGATTTGCTATTGTCGATATTCTCTGAGCTAAGTACAGAGAAAACTTGTTGCCACATATGTCGGCTTTGTTGCTTTACAATTTTTGCATGCTCTATTGATAGAGCTTTTTGACGAGCTAAACTGCCATTAAATGCGTCTAAGGTGTTTATTAATAGGTTTTCTGTCATTTTAAAATCAATTACATTTTCTGCAAGACCGTATTCTGAAAATAACATTTGATATTTATGGCTCCAACTTGTTGCCAAGCATGGTATCCCTTGTGTTAAAGCACTTACACACCCATGAAAGCGACTTGATATTACCGCATCAACACTACCGATATAGGCTTTAATATTTGTTGCAGATAAACCATTTTTAATAACAATCGATTCATCGCCAGATAACTGCTGAGCAATTTGTTGACAAAGTTGCAGGTCTTCAACACCTTCATGATTTAATAAAACAACTTGCCAGCCTTGTTGGTGATAAAAACGCCCTGTTTGAACAAAAAAATCAACGTATTGTGCTTGATCACAACTAGCTTCTTTATGATTATAACTAGAAACCATTTTGTTATTTGGAATAAAACAAACTTTCTTCTGATTCGCACTCTGTATTTTATGGTTCTCGTTATCCTCAACAAAAGCTTCTGGCTCTACTAAGCAGGTGAAATCTGGAGACTTTATGATATGAGAGCATTGGTTTAATTTTGCATGGCAACCAATAACTGCTTGGTATGAATTGTCATCTCGTGGAAAAACCAAATTGGCTTGTGAAAAAATCTGACTTGCTAATTGTATTAATTTTGGTTGTTCAAAAGGGCCAAATGCTTGTGGTAGAAAAATATATTTTTTCCCCTGCTTATTAAATCGGCTAATTTCTTTCGCTGTATGGGCAAGAGATTTAACTCCCCATTGCTCACCATAAGCAAAACCACTAGCGTCTAATATAATATCAATGTCTCTTTCTGTGACAATGCCATACCGCTTAAAAAAGTTGAGTAATTTATTAGGAAATTTAGCAAAGACTCCAGTTAAGTCAATTTGCCCTCGCCGTAAACTTAATTTTTGCCATGCGCCAAGTTTTGCTCTTTTTGGATAGGGTAAAAGACGTCCAGGGGAAAGCGTTATTTGATAGTCACCTAACGCTTTATCAAGCTGTTCTACAATAGCGGTCAACATTAATTCAGCACCTTTATTGGAAAACTGAACACCTTTAATTTCAATATTTAACAAATTTCATCCTAATTATTTTTATAACTTTGAACCACTAACGTCGTACTGAACTTGTTTCAGCTTTTAATTTATTCTATAAAACGAATTAATTGATCAGCCGTTTTCTTTTGCGAATAAGGAATGCCACCTTCAGGTTCTGCCTCACCAACAGCAATTAACATTATTGTTTTTTGATGTTTTTTCAACTTTAAAAGTTTGCTTAATTTTTGATCGAGTATTTTAAGCTCAGGCCAATTTAATGAACAAGAAGACAACCCTAATGTAGGTAATGCTTGCATAAACTGCATTGCAGCTAAACTCGCATCAATATAAATAACATGACGGTCTCTAACATGCTCATAATAAGAATAATCACCAACAAGGGCAATTATGCAGGGAATATTATCAGCAAAGCCTCCCGCACCAATGGCTAATTTACTAACTTGTGAAAGTAATGGTTGTTGATCAACAACATAAAAATTATAGCCTTGGCGATTACAGGCACTTGGCGCTTGTGAGGCAATTGTTACTGCTTGTTTGATTTTCTCATGGCAAACACTTATTTGTTTAAACCAACGAGTTGAACGTCGAATTTTAATAAATTCTAACAGTTGTTCATAATTTAAATTTAACGAAGGCAATTGATGATTAGCATAAGGAATACAAGCATTATCTTTTGCCGATTCAAGCTCATTAAATTTTTTGAATTCACTAGCTAAACGCCTTAATAAGGGGCTTTGTTCAAAATCAACGCTTCGATAATATTCAGTCAAAACATCTTTTGCCCAACAAAGCTCAGATTGATGAGTGTTTGATTGGCAAGCTAGCAAAAAAGTATTTTGAGTTTCTTCAATATAACCTAAAGCAAAAATAGACTTTCTCGGTTGCATTATCAAGCCTTTTTCTATTCGATGAATATTGCGTCTTAATAATGGATTAGAATGTTCTATTGTTGAATTTATCCGATGTTTATACTTTTCATTACCTTGCAACAAAGCAAATTGTTCCCTAAGGTAAGAGTGATTAAAAAAAATAAAATATAAATGAGATAAAAAAGGAGTTTTTACAAATATAGGGGTAGTAAATTGATGAAATTTTACGATGAAATGTTTTATTTTTAAAAAGACAAATTTAGGAAGTAATTTCTTTATTAAATTTCGCATGAAGTGTTTATCATAAAAAGAGACATTAATTTCAACACAAGCTTATTGATAGCTTTATAAAAGCAATAAGCTCAATAGTAGTTTTATTGAGTTTCTTGATTATTTTTCGAGATAATATTTATAATCAGATTATAAACAATAAACATAACTAAAAAACCCGCTAATAAAATATTATCAGCTATCTGAAAGTGTTCCCCTACTAAGCCAACAACAGACATTAAACTTGCTAATAGAGAAATAACAATTAAAGTTTGACGAGAGCTAAAACCTGCACGTTGTAATATATGGTGTAAGTGGTCTCTGTCAGGTTTAAAGGGTGATTTACCGTTTTTATATCGTCTAAAGACAATCGCTAACATATCCATAAGAGGTATTGCACATATCCATAGAGCGGTTACTGGTCTAAAAGATGCTTGTTCACCTTGTGTTCCCATAGTTAACAACCAAATAACACTTAAACCAACAAACATGCTACCGGCATCGCCCATAAATATTTTTTTAGTATCCTTACCAAGAAGTTTTTCAAATACGCCTAAGTTAAACATTAAATAGGGAATAGTAGCAGTAGCTAAAATCAGCGGATAACTTAAATAGTCTGTTTGACCACTCATAATAAATAAAACGCCAATAGAGGTAAATGTATTGATACTAAGGCTACCAATTAAACCATCGATACCATCAATCATATTATAAGCGTTGATTACAACAATTATTGCCACATAGGTAAAAAGTATTCCCATCGGGCCAAGGATAACATCACCAAAACCAAATAAATCCCCTACGTTTGAAATATAACCACCAACCCCATAGATCATTAGGCTTGCGATAATAATTTGACCAACAATGCGAACACGCACGCGTAAATCAAATTTATCATCAAGTGCACCAATAAACACCATCATTGCAGAAGCAATAAGGTACATTCGAAGCTCAAGTGTATTTGGTAACCAGATAAGACTAGCAGCAAGAACAGCTAGAAATATTGAAATCCCACCAATTAGAGGGATATGACCTGCGTGTTGCTTCCGTTCGTTTGGCTTATCAACTAAGCCTACTTCAATAGCAACAGGTTTGAAAAATTTTATAGCCAAAAATGCAAAGCAAAAAGCGGTAAATGCTGTAGCAAGTATATACATGTTAAGTTCCGTAACGTTCCTGTTAGCTTTTTAATTGCTCATCCTGATTTCAGTTGGTGCTATTAGGCACAGCGTTTTCCTAAAAAACTCATATACTCCCTAAATTAAAGGAAATATTTATAATTTTTCTTACTAAGAAAAAACACACCCCGTTTGATGCAATATTGCATTAAACGCTAAACTAAACTGAAAGTTCTTAGCAATTTATTATACCGGCGAAGATTATACTAGAGTTTATACTTTATTACAGTATTAATTGAAAATGATTGTTTTACGCACATACTTGATTCAACTATTCAATAAACCCCTAAATTATTTAGGGGTTTCAACCTTAGAATTAGGTGATATTTTTCAGCTAATGCTTGTTTAGCATCTTCATCACCATGAACTATTTTTATATGTTTGGGTTGATGACGCATTCGCTTAACAAAATTAATTAGTCCACGTTGGTCTGCATGAGGGGAGTAACCTCTGATGATGTGAATTTATCTATCATCAATAAAAACATAGCCTTGTTTATCAGATATTGAGCTATGTTTCTATCTCAATATAAATACAGTTCTCTATAGGAGAGTTGCCTTTATCATTTAAAGAAGGAAATTAAGCAACTACCCGCTTTGTTTTTAAGGTGGCTAAAATCAAGATTAAAAAAGCGAGGTAAAATAATGGCAAGCTATTAGGCTCATTCACTGAAACAGCAACGCTTTTATCAATAATGAAACTTTGTTTAGCGTTGGCTATACCAAAAGTACTTATTTGTGGTGCAGACCAAACAAAATCGCTGTATTTTTTACCATGTCCTGTTAGTTGTAATGAAAAACCTGCAGGGGAATTACTGGATTCTGAAACGCCTATATCAATACTTGTTAAGCCTACAGCAATGCCAGAGCTTGCTTTAAAAGATCCTTCATAGGATAAAAATTGAATAAAACTTTCACCGTCAAATAGCACTATTCCATCTGGTGAACCATTTTGTAGGCCTTTTATTTCAATAGTGAGGAACCCAAAATTAGAAACAGTGTCGATATATGACCAATTACTAAAGCTGAATGAATTGTACTCCGCACCATTAGAACCGTTATATAAGTGTAATGACCAGCCCGTTAAATCAAGACTACCGTCTCCTGCAATTTCAATAAATTCATTTTTATCTATGCCTAAGTTGTCATAATGTATTTCATTGATAAAAGCATTAGAAATTGGACTAGCTTCAACCAGTATTGGCGCAAAAACATGGCTAAAAATAAAGAGTAAGGCTAGAAAAACAATAGAGTGTAATAGGCGAGAAAACCATTTGAATAGCATAATAAATTCCTTTTAATAGTTAATGTCTTTAACGTTCACGGTCAATGTGATTACGTATACACGAATAAGGCTAGCAAAGAATTTTAAAAATGCGAATTTGTTTGTGTTTTTATTAACTGCATCATGTTCGAGTATACATGATGCAGCTCTTTTGTCGGACTGAAGTCCAACCTACAAAGTTATTTAGACAAAAAGTTTATGTACCAAGGCATTGCTTTATCAATACCTTGTTGAATTTTAAACTCTGGCTCAAAGCCAATCATTGATTTTGCTTTAGAAATATCAGCTTGTGAATGAAGTACATCGCCAGCTCTAAAATCACGATATGCCGGTGCTTTTTTATAATCAACACCATTACTTTGTAACGAACTTTTTAAGCTATCAAACAAAGTGTTCAGTGAGGTTCTGTCACCTAATGCAACATTATATACTTGATTTTTCCCACTATCTTCAGCTGTTGCGGCTAAAATATTTGCTTGCACTGCATTTTCTATAAAGCAAAAATCTCGGCTCGTTTCACCATCACCATTAACAAAAACATCCTGATTATCAATCATTGCTGCAGTCCATTTAGGAATAACTGCAGCGTAAGCACCATCGGGGTCTTGTCGTTTGCCAAAAACATTAAAATAACGTAATCCGGTGGCATTTAATCCATAGGTTTTATTAAATACATCGGCATATAGTTCATTCACATATTTAGTTACTGCATATGGAGAAAGCGGTTTACCTATGTTTTCTTCTACTTTTGGCAATGCCGGATGATCGCCATAAGTAGAACTAGAGGCAGCATAAACAAAGCTTGAAACCTTTGCTTCTTTTGCCGCGACCAACATATTTAGAAAACCTGTGATGTTAGCTGAATTAGTTAAAATAGGATCAGCTATAGAGCGAGGTACCGAGCCTAATGCCGCTTGATGTAGAATATAATCAACGCTATTTTCAATTGTACCTACCGCTTTAGTGCAATCATCCAGGCTGCGAATATCACCTTCAATAAAGGTAAAGTTTTGCCATTGCGTTGGTGATACTTGTCCTTTAACTTCATCTAAATTATGTTGATGCCCTGTTGCAAAATTATCTAAACCGACAACTTTTTGGTTTAACAACAATAGGATTTCTAATAAGTTAGAGCCAATAAAACCAGCACAGCCAGTTACTAACCACGTTTTTGGTGTTGCTTTTAAATCACTTTGTATTTCTTGATAACGAGTCACTGCTTATTGCCTTATATTTTATTTTTTATATCAAAAGTTCTATAAACGAATATCTGCCAATTGAGGATCAAGCATATATTTCAAATCATATATCACATGTTCTGTTTTCAATAAGCCTTTAATATCATCGTTTGATAAAGCTTTAAATTCTTCATGAGCAACAGCAAAAATAACGGCATCATAATGATCATTTTTAGGCTTATCAATCAATTCTACGCCATACTCATGCTTTGCATCTGCAGGATTAACCCAAGGGTCATACACATCAACATTAGTATCATACTCTGCAAGCTCAGCTAAAATATCAACAATTTTAGTGTTGCGAACATCTGGGCAGTTTTCTTTAAACGTTAATCCCATCACTAGAACGCTAGCGCCATTAACTGAGATATTACGCTTAATCATCGTTTTGACTAATTGTGAGACCACATAAGCACCCATGCCATCATTGATGCGACGACCAGCCAATATAACCTCTGGATTATAACCTATCGCTTGAGCTTTGTGAGTTAAATAGTATGGATCAACACCAATACAATGACCACCAACTAACCCTGGACGAAATGGCAAAAAGTTCCACTTTGTTCCTGCTGCCTTTAATACTTCTTCGGTATCAATATTAAGCTTATTGAAAATTACTGCTAATTCATTTATTAATGCGATATTTAAATCACGCTGTGTGTTTTCAATAACTTTTGCCGCTTCGGCCACTTGAATACTTGAAGCTTTATAAGTTCCGGCCGTGATAATTGAGCTATATAGGCTATCCACAAAGTCAGCTATTTCAACTGTAGAACCTGAAGTCACCTTTAAAATATTAGTAACTCTGTGCTCTTTATCACCGGGATTAATTCGCTCAGGAGAGTAGCCTGCAAAAAAATCTTCATTAAATACCAAGCCTGAATTTTTTTCTATCTGTGGAATACAAACATCTTCAGTCGCTCCTGGATAAACTGTTGATTCATAAATGACAATATCGCCTTTATTAATCACTTTTGCCAACATTTGGCTGGCTTTAACTAGTGGTGTTAAATCAGGTTGTTTATGTTCATCAATAGGCGTAGGTACCGTGACAATATAAACATTGCTACTTTTTAATGCCTCAGTATCACAAGAATAAGAAATATAGGCAGAGTCAGCTAACTCCTCTTTCGAAACCTCTAAGGTAAAATCGTGTCCTTGCTTTAATTCATCTACACGCTTGGCATTAATATCAAATCCTAAGGTTTGATATTTTTTACCGAATTCCACAGCCAAAGGTAAACCGACATAACCTAAACCAATGATTGCGACTTTTACTTCACTTAATGTGTGAGACATTTAATTCTTCCATTCAAAATTTGTTTATGTAAGCTGGACTTTGCGTACAAGGATGTAGGTATTTAGGTTTTGTCTGGAACAAAAAACTGTAGTCCGACAAAAGGGCAATAAATTACCCTCTACAAAAAATCTACACTTATCAAATACCACTAATTGCCGCAATAGCAACGGCAGAGTTATAAATAATACCTGTCACGTTAGTCCACAATTCAAGGTTGTTCATGTATTCAGCATCAAGAGGAACGACTATGGTATCACCAGGACGTAATCGAGAAGATTCGTCATCAGCAAACCAGCTCTCACTTGCCATCATTTTTATGCGCCCATTGGCTGAAATAATATAAGTTCGACTTTCATCAGCTCTTTTTTTACTGCCGCCGGATTGTGCTAAGTAATCATATGCGTCTAGTGCTTCATCATAAACATGTGATGAAGTAACCTGTACTTGTCCGATAACATTTATCGAATTATTCATGGTAGGTACATACAGTACGTCACCAGTTTCCAATAAAACATCATAATCATTCTTAACCATGATTCGATCTAAATCGATAACTAAACGACCTACTGCTTGCGTTTTAGTTAAGTCAGACAACATCATTTGAGCTTCTTCATACGATTGACCTGCAGTATCCTTAGTTAAAGATTGGGAGGCCATTTCAATACGTAAATCACTTGCCAGTTTAAGTAAGTTTTGCTGCTCTAATTCTCTTAATTTCACTCTTGAAAACACAGAACCTCGAGCGTATGCATAATCTGTTAAACCACCGGCTTTATTAACCAAATCGGCAAGGCTTTCTCCTCGACGAATGGTGTATTTTCCAGGGAAAACGAATTCGCCTCGCAATTCAATCACATGATTTTCACTCCATGCAGGAATGGTATGAATGTTCAATCGGTCTTTACTGATTAATAAAACATTGTCTTCTTGCGCTTCTTTTAATGCCGAAGCTA
>Ga0209184_1000294_pt1 | contig 61481 bp, 61 predicted proteins | sample EN8Hudsemesocosm_2_FD_184627 | JGI IMG/M metagenome (GOLD analysis project Ga0209184, IMG submission 184627) | Methane-oxidizing microbial communities from mesocosms in the Hudson Canyon - EN8C Hudson Canyon (SPAdes) (version 2) | ecosystem: Environmental > Aquatic > Marine > Cold seeps | place... | reverse complement strand
AGCGTCATTGAAACCTGTCGTAAAAGAAATCAGTCGCCGTGGATTTATTTGGCACAAGTTATCGCAAGTCAGCGGTCAGGCTTGCCGGTACCGGCATTGCCAAATTGTAGGGTGTCTGAATAATTACCCCTGAGTTAAATGAAGCTGAAATAGAAAATGTCATTTCAGGTTTGAAGGTTTATTTTATGTGTTCTGTACGGAATGACGCTTATATTGCCATGCCTTCAAAAGTGGTTGATATGTTATGGCATGAGTTTGTTTTAAATACGTATGAATATGAAAAGTTCTGTGATCATGCTTTTGGCCAGTTTTTACATCATATTCCACATACGGCTCAAACAAATGAAGGGTTAAAGGGTATGTGGCGATATGCATGTAAACAAGAGGGAATTGATTCAGTTCACCCCGACAGGATGCCATTACTATTTGGAATTGACTGCGAATTGAGCATTAAAAATGGAAGTTTTTATGATATGCAAAAAGCGGGAGAAGATTGGGGACTGAGTCCAGTATTTTATCACTGTCCTTATAATGATAATGGAGACGCTGGGGGCGGAGTTGGAGGCGAATCTGGAGAAGTTGACGGTGGCAGCAGTTGGTGGAGTGGTGATGGCGGATATAGCGGCGGAGATGGAGGTGGTGGAGGTGGTGGAGATGGTGGCGGTGGTTAATGTTTTTTAAAAACAATTTTAGATAAGAAAAATTTGTTTAGGAACATTAAAAATAAGGCTACGAAGTTAAGGCGGGAACATTGATGACTCTCGATCCCACGCTCCGAGACTGTGAAAGTATTCAGTATAATTCCCCTCCTTATCAAGGAGGGAGGCTAAAAGCACAATACTTTCACAGCCTCTCCGCGTGGGAGCGTATATGGGAACGCTTTGCGTTCCGTGACGCAGGGCGTCAGTCTATGCATTACAACGCAGAGCGTTGGAACGAGGTTGTGTGGTTTTACCCCGCTTTAAATATAGAATCCAACAATATCTCTGTAGCTTGTTTCGCCTGTAAATTTAAATATCAGCACTTTTAAGGAGCCGTGAAATGAAAAAAATTACTTTACTCTCGATTCTATTTATTCTGCTTATCCCACAAAGCGTATTCGCTAAAGATCCGTTTTATTGGGAGTCCATCAATGTAGAAATCGATATACAAGAAAATGGTGACCTAGTCATTAAAGAAAGGCAGCAATATGTGTTTGATAGACCTTACGCATCTCAGCGCCATAGATGGATTTCATTGAATGGCCTTGATAGTATCACCGACATCAGTGTCACCGAGAATGGCAAGCCGCTTAACATTCATACCTATATTAAAAATAACCAGCAATGGGTTACTTGGAGAAAAGCAATCAATCCCCCAGATCGACAGTTGTTTATTTTAAAATATAGAGTCATTGGTGGGCTGTCTTTTCATGAGGATGGTGATCAGTTGCGTTGGCCTGCCATTTTTAAGCATCATGCCATGCCCATTAATACAGCAAAAGTCACGGTAAAATTGCCGGCCAATTTAGCGGGGGAAATTCAATCATATCCAAGATCAAGAGCCAGAAAGTTAAATGCTCAAACTATCGAATTTGAGCATGAAAATTTTTTGACAGATGGGCAGGGAATGAATGTTTTTATAACGTTTACTCACGGAATCATTACTGATTCAACAGAGCAACAGAGTTTGATAGAGTCAGTAAAGTCGCCTGTGTCTGGCTCGGGGTTGATTGGCATAATTGCTTCATGTGTTTTTATAGGACTTTTAGGACACTTTTTTTCTAGGTTTATTGATCATGATAAGCGATTTAAGGGCATTTCAGAGCCCAGTAGTCGTAGGCGAGGGGGATATGGTGATGATTCGGGTAGTGGTGGTTGATTGTTGTTGATTTAAGTGTCTAGGGAGCAATGCTGCCCCTAGCGTTAAGTAGGTAGCCCTAGAGCAGTATGCTAAGGCTTTTGTGTTTCTTGACTGTCTGTTAAGCTACTGTTCTAAAATTAATATGAGAACTCTAGGAAAGAAAATGAAAGTTATCGCCTTTGCAGCAAGTAGTAGCAAACAATCTATTAATAAACAGTTAGCCGCTTATGCAGCAAGTTTAGTGGAAAATGCTCAGGTTGAAGTGCTCGATCTGAATGATTATGAGCTGCCATTATTTAGTGTGGATAAAGAGCAGGAACTAGGTAAGCCTGTATTAGCTCAGGAGTTTTTTTCTAAAATCGCAGCCAGTGATGCGGTTATTATTTCTTTTGCTGAACATAACGGTTCTTACACGGCTGCGTATAAAAATATTTTTGATTGGTGCTCCCGGATTAATCAGAAAATATTTCAAGGTAAGCCAATAGTTTTGCTGGCGACTTCTCCAGGGCCAGGCGGTGCGGCAAGTGTATTGGCAGCTGCGGTTAATTCAGCGCCTTTTTTCGGTGGCGAGCTTAGAGGGCATTTATCAGTGCCAAGTTTTCACCAGAATTTTGATGTTGAACAAGGCTGTATTAAAAACCCTGAAATTCAAGCTCAATTAGCCATAGTGGTTAACAGTTTACAAGATTGAGTGTGCATAAAATAGGACTGTTTTTATAAACTTAATCATGAGTTGTAGTCTATGAACTATCAAATGTTGGCTGCCAAAGCATCAAAGCTAAGCTTAATTAACAGTTTTGTTTTTATCGGCTGTGTCTTATTTAGTTTGTCGAGTGAAGCTAAAAAGCTGTATAAATTTCAGGATGCGAATGGACGCTGGCATTATACTGATAAAGCGCCAGAAGCTAAGCAAGCTGATGAAGTAAAAGTACAGGTTAAACAATTAAAAGTCGAAGCTAAGCGGCGCGTTTGGTTAAATCAAATTGGTAAAGAACGTAGGCCTGAATTTGTGATTAGAAATGATTATTTTGGGCCGATAGAGGTTGAAGTGCTTTTAACTGAGCAAACTAATGTACAGGCAAAGCCAGACTTGCCGCGTAAATTTGTTGTTCAGCCGGGAACGTCTTCACGATTATTTGGTTTAGGTGCGCTGGATGAATATCAAAGCTGGCAATATAGTTTGAAGTACCGCTATTCTTTGGGCGAGCCATTAGCAAAACATAGTGAGCAGGCTATTTATTATCCGCCTTTTGTTAGTTATAAAACTTTTCGTATTAGCCAGGCATTCGGTGGGAAATTTTCACATACGGACGAGCAAAATAAATACGCTGTCGATTTTTCTATGCCTGAAGGCTCGGAAATACATGCGGCTCGAGCGGGTGTAGTCATGAGTTTGGATAATGATTATTTTAAAGGTGGTATTGATCAGCAAGCGTATAAAGCACGCGCTAACAGTATCAGAATTTTACATGATGATGGCTCTATGGGCGTTTACGCACATTTACAAGTAGAGCGTGCTCAAGTGTATGAGGGAATGCGAGTTAAAGCAGGGCAGTTAATTGCTTATTCAGGCAATACTGGGTTTAGTTCAGGGCCACATTTGCATTTTTCGGTACAAGTTAATCAAGGCATGAGCTTGATCTCGGTGCCTTTTCAATTTGTCGATGCTAAAGGGCTTGCCTCAGAACCTAAAGGGGGGGATTGGTTAGCTGGATTTTCTGTGAATCAATAAATTATTTACTAATTTCTAATGGCCAGCCTAGGAGCAAAACGGTTAATGTCGCTGCGCCTGTTAGTAGGTTCATTGGTAGGCCAACACGCAAGAAGTCGGTGAATTTATAGCCGCCTGGGCCGTAAACCATTAAATTAGTTTGGTAGCCTAAAGGCGTGGCAAAACTCGCTGAGGCAGCCATCATAATAGCAAATACAAAAGGCATATCGTTTAAACCGGCTTTCTCGGTAATTTCTAGTACGATCGGTAGCATTAAAATAGCCGCTGCATTATTGGTAATCAATTCGGTTAATAAAGATACTGATAGGTAGACTAATATGAGTAATAACCAAGCTTTACCATTGCTTAAATCAATAATATTTCCCGCTAGAAAGGAGGCTACGCCAGTCTTGTTAAGTGCCGCGCCTAAAGCAAAAGAAGCAGCTATAGTAATGATCACAGTAAGGTCTAAGCTTCTTTCTGCCTGATTAACTGAACAGCAGCCAGTGATAATCATAAGTCCAGCACCTAGCAGTGCGGCATTAAGCATGCTCATGACGCTAAAACTTGCGGCAATGACCATGATGAGTAGTATCAGCCATGCGAGGCGAGCCCTTTCATGACGAGGCGTTTCTGTATCTAAGTCATTAATCAGCAGGAAGTCTTTATTATATTTCTGACGGCTGACAAAAGCGGGCCTTGCTTCTAAGAGTAAGGTGTCGCCTGCTTGTAATATGATACTGCCCAAATTACCTTTAACTCGTTCGCCATTACGTGCAACAGCAAGAACTACAGCACCATAACGATCACGAAAGCGTGCGTCACGGATGGCATCGCCAGTGGCTGTGCAGTGGGGTGAGACAACCGCTTCGACTAGCCTTCTTTCGGCACGTTGCGTCGTTAGTGGTTGCTCATGGCCATTTTCGGCGGAAGGAACAATGCCGTTAATACGCAGTAAGTCAGAGATAGCTTCCGTATCACCAGCAAAAACCAAGCGGTCATCACTTTGTAGTTTTTCTTCCGAGGAAACCGCAGTGACTATCGTGCCGTTGCGTTCGATTTCTACTAGGTAGATGCGCTTTAAATTCCTTAAGCCCGCCTGCTCGACTGATTTACCGACTAAGGGGCCATTATGCGCGACCGATACTTCTAAGGTGAATTCCTTTAGGTTGGCAAAAGCCTGGTTTTGTTCACGATTAGGGAGCCATTTAGGGAAGAAGAGCCAGATAAATATTAGACCGATAATAACCACAGGTAGGCTGACGGCTGTTATGGAGAATAAGGAAAAACCTACTTTTCCGGTAAGTATTTGATATTGGCCATTAACGATTAAATTAGTACTCGTACCAATTAAGGTTAGCATGCCGCCGAGAATCGCACAGTAGCTTAAAGGAATCATTAGTTTAGAAGGCGCGATGCCAATTTTACGCGACCAAGAATGGATCGCAGGAATCATGGTGGCGACAACGGGTGTGTTATTTAGAAAGCCACTGAGCAATACGACAGGCATACCCATGCGGAAAAGTGCTGTGCGTAGAGTTTTAGGTCGACCGAGAACATGCGTTACCAGTAAATCGATGCCGCCTGAAGCATGCATGCCTGCAGCAATAACGAACATAGCGGCTACGGTAATAAGGCCAGAGTTACTAAATCCCGCTAAAGCTTCTTGGCTAGTGAGAATCCCGCTTGCACTTAAAATCGTTAGTGCCGCCATCATGACGAAGTGCGGGCCAATGCGGGTAAATATTAAGGTCAGTAAGGCGACGATGCAGAGAGATAGGGAGAAGATGCCTTGCCATTCCATAAGGGTGATTTCGTAAGTGCAACATGGTGGCTGCTGTTTAAGGGGATGTAGGACTTTTAGCTCGCTTTTCAATGATGGCAAGTTTAAATAATAAGTACTAAGCTCAGGGGTGAACTCCTCAGCTTATATTGTCCAGATATTTTGCCCTTAAGCAGAGCTTGGTAACGAGGAAAATTTCTGTTAAAAGTTTGCTTGATGCAATAATAGTTTGTGGGAGTGGCTTTAGCCACGACAATCGCGACTAAAGTAGCTCCCACAAAGTTTGTTACGCCAACACTGTTTAATTATAGTTTCTTAAACCTAGGTTGTTTGGTTTTATTGAGCGATTTCTTCTTTTTCCTTTTCCATTCCTTCCTGCTCATCTAATGTGCGGTGAGTCACAGTAGAAATGCACTCTAAATAACTTTCAGAATAATTTCTATGTGCATCAGCTAAGCCTTGAGCGTCGCCAAAATATTCACGTAATTCTTGCAGTACTTCTTCAGGTTTTTCTGATTTTTTCAGCCCAATCATCTTAGTATAGCCTTCGTAAGCGGCTTTGCGCATAGGCTCAAAAGGAACTATGCCTGCCATTTTTTTAGAAGATAAGTCAACAATGCACTGCGTTACGGTTTCTGGATCTAGGTGATAAGATTTGATATCTGGATCATTGCTGATTTGTTCAAATACGGTTTGTTGATAAGCTTCTTGTTCTGAGCAAGCGGCTAAAGTTAAAACAGAAAGACTGATAATTAATAATTTTTTCATAAGGTTTTGTTTGATTGTTATTTAGTGGCTTCAATTTCTAACATGGTATTTTTGATCCATGTCTCTGCTTCAGCGTTAATTTCTTTACTTTTGCGTCCTTCGACGCTGATAGGTGCACCAATTTTTAGCTGGATAACGCCAGGGTATTTTATAAAGCTGTTGCGTGACCAGAATTCACCGGCATTATGCGCAATAGGAATAATAGGGAAACCGGTGCGTTGCGCTAATAAACTACCGCTGGCGCTGAATTTTCGTTCTTCACCTGGGGCGGTTCTTGTGCCTTCTGGAAAGATAACTACCCAGAAACCTTCTTTTAAACGTTGCGCCCCTTGTTTTAATAGCTGAGAAAGCGCTTTTTTCGGAGTAGCACGGTTAATAGCTATTGGCTTTAATGTAGCCATTGCCCAACCCCAAAAAGGTAGCCACAGTAAGGATTTTTTTAGCAATACGCTTTGTGGCGGTAATAACGCCATTAAAGCAATGGTTTCCCACGCGGATTGATGTTTACACAGGACAATCGCATTTTTCTCTTTAGTAATATGTTCTAAGCCTGTCACTTGATAACTCAAGCCACAGATTACTGACGTCATAAATAAAACATATTTACCCCAAGCTGCTGCGAGTTTATATTGCAGAGAAAAAGGTAGTATGGCTACAACCAGCATAAGAAGCCCGATAATGATCGTGCCGATAAGTACAGTAGTGAGTAATAAGCTAGAGCGTAAATAAAGTAACAAATTATTGTTCTGAGATGATGAATTGGCTAGCGTCATAAAGATTCTCAAAAGTAGGGATATTTAAGTCAGGGTTGTTGGTTAAGGTTGCTGCGCCATTACCGGTTTTTACTAATAAGGGTTTTGCTCCAGCAGCAATGCCCGCTTGCAGGTCACGCAATGAATCGCCAATAAAGTAAATATCAGTTAAGGCTGTCCCTGCATCTTTACCAAATTGCTCCAGCATACCGGGCTTAGGTTTTCTACATTTACAACCTGCATCAGGCAAGTGCGGGCAGTAATAAATATGACTTATTTTACCGCCTACTGCTTCGACCATGCGCGTCATTTTAAGGTGTATCTCGGTGAGCGTAGCATCACTGTAATGCCCGCGACCAACCCCCGATTGATTGGTAATGACAATGACTTGATAGCCATGCTGATTTAATAATGCAATCGCCTCAAGGCTGCCTGCTATCGGGAGCCATTCATCAGGCGATTTAATAAAGTCATCGGAATCGTGATTAATCACGCCATCACGATCTAGTAATACGTACTTAGCAGTCATTAGCGTAACTTTTCATTACTTTGCGGAAAAGCCCGTCATCCCCGAAGTCAGTTATCGGGGATCTATTGTTGCAGTATAGATTCCTGCTAACAGCGTGCAGGAATGACGGCTTATAGTATTGCTGAGTAGCTGTGGATAATGACAAGTTACACATTAGCTTTGTAACTTAGAAATATCCGCGATTTGTAAAAATAACTTAGATAGCTTAGTCAGTAACGCTAAACGATTCGCGCGTAAATCCAAATCATCACACATCACCATCACGCCATCAAAAAAGCTATCAACCTCAGCCCGTAAACCCGCTAAACGGTTTAATGCCGCTTGATAGTCTTTATCCGCTAATAATGGAGCGACATCTTGTTCAGCTTGTTCGGCTGACGCCAATAAGGCAATTTCAGCAGGTTCGACAAGCTTGCCAATGGTTGCGGCAGGTTGATTATCTGATTTACGTAGAATATTGCTGATACGTTTATTGGCAGCGGCTAAGCTTTCCGCTTCCGCTAAGCTTCTGAAATTTTGCACCGCTTGTAAGCGACGTTGAAAATCATAAGGCTGAGCCGGTAAAATCGCAAATACCGCTTCAAATTCATCAGCGGTAAAGCCATGATCTAAGCAATAACCTTTTAGGCGCTCAAAAATAAACGGAATCACTAAGCCGCGTGTTTTATCTAAATCAAACTCATGAGTAAACTGATTTAGTGCAAAATCCACACAGTTAATTAAATTGATTTCCAGCTTATTCTCAATAATGGTACGCAAAGTCCCTAATGCTGCACGTCTTAATGCATAAGGGTCTTTATCACCACTAGGAATTAACCCCGCACTGAAAATACCCGTTAGCGTGTCGATTTTTTCAGCAATGGATAAAATCTGCCCCGTGCTGCTAGTCGCCGTTGTGCTACCTGCGCCTTTCGGGTAATACTGCTCTTCAATCGCTTGCGCGACTTCTGCAGATTCACCATCAGCAACAGCATAATAACGACCCATTAAGCCTTGTAAACTTCCGAACTCTTCGACCATATTGGTGACTAGATCAGTTTTAGCTAGTTTCGCGGCACGTATAGCATGGTCAGGATCAATGTTAATGCTTTTGGCAATAAATTCAGCAAGCTTTTCTACGCGCTGTGATTTATCCGCCAAACTACCTAACTTTTTCTGAAAGATAATGGAGCTTAGTTGCTCAGTACGTTCTTCTAAACGTAACTTACGATCCTGATTCCAGAAGAATTCCGCATCAGCTAAACGCGGCATAACTACACGTTCATTACCTTTTTGAATAGAAATCGGATTTTTGCTTTCGATATTAGTAAAGGTAATAAAGTGAGCTAATAATTCGCCAGATGCACTCTTAACCGGAAAATACTTTTGGTTAATCTGCATAGTGGTGATTAGCACTTCATCTGGCAAAGCTAAATAACGGGTGTCGAAATTACCGGTAATGGGTACAGGAAATTCATTTAGTGCGGCAATTTCTTCTAATAAGTCTTCTTCTATATGGGCAATACCACCTACAGCAGACGCAGCACTATTGGCTGCATCACGGATGATTTGCATGCGCTGTGCAAAACTAGGAATGACTTTACCTTGCGCAAATAAAGTCGCCTCATAGTTTTCTGGCGCTGTAATGGTAATGGCTTCAGGCGTATGAAAACGATGTCCATGCGTATTATTGCCGGTGCTTAAACCTAAAATCTCGGTATTAATAACCGTTGCACCATACATCAATACCGCCCAATGCACGGGACGCACAAATTCAACCGTCGAATCGCCCCAGCGCATACGCTTGGCAATCGGTAACTGGGTAATGCTTTTACGAATAATGTCAGGAATTAACTCAACGCTGGCTTGACCTTTGACTTCTTGAGTAAAGCTTAACCATTCGCCTTTGGCGGTTTGAATGCGCTCTAATTGATCGACCGTGGCACCACAGCTACGCGCAAAACCTTGGCAAGCCTTGCTAGGTTCGCCCTCATCATTAAACGCGGCAGCCACTGAAGGGCCACGTTTTTCGATGCTTTTATCAGCTTGTGCGCTGGCTAAATCTTTAATCAATACCGCAAGGCGGCGTGGCGTTGCATAAGCGATACACTCGCCAAAGCTTAAATCCGCTTCTGCCAAGCCGAGTTTAATGCCATCTAATAAAGCATTGCTTAATTTAAGTAAAGAAGCCGGCGGTAATTCTTCACAGCCTAATTCGAATAATAAGTGTTGTGCGTCGCTCATGCTGATGCTCCTGTGTCTTTAACCAGCGGAAAGCCTAATGATTCACGGCGAGCATAATAAGTCTCGGCAACGGCTTTGGACATATTTCTTACTCTTAATATATAGCGCTGACGTTCAGTAACCGAAATCGCATGACGCGCATCCAGTAAATTAAACACATGCGAAGCTTTCAAAACCATTTCATAAGCGGGTAGTGGGAGATCTTGCTCGATTAATTTGGCAGATTCTGCTTCGTAAACATCAAAGCTCTCGAACAGGAAATCAACTTTCGCATGCTCAAAATTAAAGGTCGACATTTCCACTTCGTTTTGATGAAACACATCGCCATAAGTGATAACGCCTTGTGGACCTTTAGACCAAACTAAATCATAAACGCTTTCCACGCCTTGAATATACATGGCGATACGCTCAAGACCGTAAGTCAACTCACCGGTTACAGGGCGACATTCCAAACCACCGACTTGCTGAAAATAAGTAAACTGCGACACTTCCATACCGTTTAGCCAAATTTCCCAGCCCAGTCCCCAAGCACCTAAAGTAGGCGATTCCCAGTTATCCTCAACAAAACGCACATCATGCTCAAGTAAATCCAGACCGATATGACGCAAAGAGCCTAAATAAAGCTCTTGAATATCATCAGGCGAAGGTTTTAACACGACTTGAAACTGATAATAATGCTGCAAGCGGTTTGGATTTTCACCATAACGCCCATCAGTAGGCCGACGAGAAGGCTGCACATAAGCCGCATTCCAAGGCTCAGGGCCAATCGCACGCAAAAAAGTCGCTGGGTGAAACGTCCCCGCGCCGACTTCTAAATCCAGCGGTTGCAGTAAAACACAGCCCTGTTCTGACCAATAATTTTGTAAAGCAAGGATAAGCCCTTGAAAGGTAGATAAATCGTTATTTGAATTAGACACGTTAGCGGTGGTGTGGAAGCGATAAAATTTTTCAATTATAGCTTAAAAATGGGGTTGGATATAGGGGATGTCAAGTATAGAAATTATTCAAGGTAATTGCATTTTGACCCATATGGGTCATGTGTTTTGTTTTTAGAGGGAGTAAGGTGATGACAGGGTTTTTGTTAAGGCCTGTTTTGGGTGATATGGGTATTTAGGTATTTTTTGTGAATAGTTAATTAAATTCAGGCCGTGTTATTTTTTTACAAAAAATGGGGTGTGTTATGAATAAGTACATTCGAATATGTTTAACTGTTGCGGCTATTGGATTATCTAGTAGCTGTGGCCTATCTACAATGGCTTCTCGAGATACTAATCCGGTTATCCAGGATTATGCTGGAAATCCAGTTGTCAACCTCTTCAAGGGCAACATAATTAGTACATTTGCAACAACAGCTAGCCGAAGAATAGTTCTTGTTAGAGAATACGACGATGCAAATGGAGAGAAAGTAGTATCGACTTGTGCTGAACCTTCTCCTGACGTTGGTGAAGCCTTTTCGTCAGCAATTGCTGACGCCATAAAAGTAGCAGCAACAATCGAAGGCGTGCCTTTAGAGGTATCAAATCAATATGCCAGAGAGGTTGCAACAGCAATCACGCCTCTTGTGTATCGTACGCAAGGGTTACAGTTGTATCGAGATGCTATTCATAGCCTCTGTGTAGATAAAATGAATGGCTGGGTTGAGTCGGCTTCAGCTTCAAATAAAAATACTCCTGATACTCCTGATACTCCTGATACTCCTGATACTCCTGATACTCCTGAAAGTTATGAAAGCTTACGAAAGCACTTCTTTGATGCATCTATAGGCCTTATAAAAGCTGAATTTTTAGTTATGCAAGCTACTCAAGCTGCTTTTTTTGAACACGCAAAAGTGGGTGAAGCAGTTAATATGGGGGATGTAATAAAGATATTAGGTGCTGTAAAGCTAACGCCAGTTGAGACTGGTAAACCTTAAGCCGGACGTAACGCTTAGTAAGGGGGGGGGCTTCCTGCCTTACGTACTACGTGCTGATTTTAGCGTTAGGCATGCATATAAGCTGGATGATTGAAAGGTCATCAAACGAAAGGAGAGTGATGTTTACTAGATAACAGAAAAAACTATGAATAAAACGAGTCCTCTCTATCCTTATTTAGGGTGGGGGATTTAACCGAAAAGTGTATGAAAGGGGATAAAAATGACTAATTGTAACTCTTCAAAAAATGAAGCTAAGCAAAGAGTTTTAACTGACCTAGGCATTGATTTCGAGGGTGACTTTCCTGATGAAGTCGGTGAGGCTGTATTTAATCGTGCTCTTTATAGCGCTAAGGAAAATTCATTTATAACAAAAGATAGCTCGTTCTTTGGAAAAAGTTGTGTTTCTGTGGGCAGTATAGATATATGTGGCAATGGACAAACTGATAGCGATGGGGAAATGAAAATTCGGTTAGAGGACTTTATTTGCTTGCGACCAGCCAAAGCTGGAGAGGGTGCTGAACTAATTCAACCGCCTTTATATTTTGTTGCAACCCCCATGATAAATAAGCCAGTAATAGTCACATTTGAAATTATTCGAAGGCCAGCAGATGCATTTGATACTTTGGGTTTAGATATTAATGTCTTTACTTGGGAGGTTACAGGTAAACCAAAGCCGGGAGTTAGGTTTCAATGGAGATGCTGTGTTAAGTACGTTAATCAATCAATAGGATAGTCGCGCATCATATAAACTCGTAAGTCGGACGCAGGCCGGAATAGCGAATATCAAGGGGTCAAGCCAACTTGATTTGTCAATTAATTTAAAGGCCAACTAGGCTTGCAATACGTGGTGGAGGTAGGAGGAGTGAACATATAGAAATCAAGCTGCCCCCTTGATCTCCTTTTGATCTCGTACTTGATACTCGGCATATTGCTTGCTGCATACAGTGGAAAATGCTAACGCTATTCCACATTAGTTGCACGATAATAAAGAGGCTTAAAATGGAAATATTAAAAAAATATACTGGAGATATTATTTTGGCTTTAGCTTTTATGGTTATTGGTGTTTTTATTGGTTTAATGTTTAAAGCCAGTAAAGATGGAATTTACATCAATTTTGTGATCTCAAAAGAGAAAGCATTCACTATTGGTAAGAATGGCGATATTTTAACAACTAATTTTGACCTTAATAAGTTCTCAGCGCTAGATTCAGTTGTAATTGGAGAAAAAATAAAATCATTAAATGAAAGCTCACCTTTATTTAAAGAGCTTCAAAAATTGCATGCTAATAACTTAGGTCCTTTTAAGGTAATTGAGCAAAAGGTAACAGTATATTTTGAAAATAATATTTCAAAATATAAGAATATAGGAGGAGCCTGTAAAAATGGAAAAGTAATGTATAAGTCCTTTAATCTTCGAGTGTCTGATGAACGAGTGAAATCAAAAAGAATGGTAGATATACAAACAGTAGTTCCAGTAGATTCGGGGCGGTGTAAAGATATTTCTGACAGTCTCATCATTATGAATTCTGAATTAGCTTACGAATGGTTAGAGGTGAAAGAGCTACCTGAAACTCTCACTGCTACAGCAAGATTAGTTGATGTTTTGCATTCAATAGAATGAGGTAAATTTATGAAAAAGATACTATATATATTGATGTTTTTAATGAGCAATATTGCAAATGCAGATTGTTGGTATAACGGCAGCGTTTATCCAACAGGAAGTGTTGTTAATGGGTTAACTTGCCAAACAAATGGCTCTTGGCGATAAAGCGTAACACAAAAATAACAAGTAAGCCGGATGTAGGCTGGGATAGCGTGGCGTTTTCCGGCGTATTACTAATAGATAGGGTTGCTACCGGTGGTGGAAAACGCTAACGCTATTCCATCCTACGTGATTGATGTTATTTATGGGGGATATTTTTGCTTGGGTCGTATTGCCGGAACATATGCATTGTATTTGGACTTTGCCGGAAAGTGATATTGATTTCTTCGGTCGCTGGAAAATAATTAAAACTTATTTTGTGGAAGCTTGAGGAGGCAGGTGAAGTTTGGGTTGGACAATATTGAGGCAGTCAAAGGCTGCTCGACTGGGGTGATTTTACTCAAAATTCCTCGTATTTGCGTGGGATAACTAACCATTAATTATGGAGAATTAGCAATGACTGATAATCGAAAAGAAGAAGCAAAACAAATGCGCGAATCTGCAAGTCAAATGGCCTATGAGCGAACTCATCCTACGCATCAAAGCAATGGTGATGAGCAGCGGTATGCGAGTGCGAATTTTGCGATGAGCTTTACTAAAGGACTTGAGCATAATAGCGATAATGGATTGATTCAGAACGCGGGCGATTTCAAAGCGTTTCGTTCCGCAATCGACAATGGTTATGTCGATGCTTTCACCATTTCGGTTCCTTCTGCACCCAATAAGGCGAGGCAGTGGGAAGCGCCGACAGCTGGGCTTGTCTACGACTTACAGGGCCCCGATTCTCATGCTGTGACTATGTCGCCTGCACCTGCTCTTGGCTCCAGTGAGCTGGCTTATGAAATGGCTGAGGTCTACGAATTAGCTCTATTGCGCGACGTACTGTTGTCTGATTTTAACAACTCACTGAGCAATGCTGACATTACTACATCCATTGGTAGGCTGAACGCGATTAGTTACGACATCACCGGTAAAGACGGTCGTAGCAGAAAAAACGAAAACGGTGATATTACTGCGCAAACTGCATTTAGAGGTTCATCGCCTGGTGTTGAGCACGGTCCTTACCTTTCTCAGTTCATGCTGCTCGGAAACCAAAGTGTTGCCGGTGATCATGACGTGACCGATGGTATCATCCAGTATGGTGCTCTACGTGTCGATCAGCGCGTTCCAGTCGCAAGTGCAGGAACTAATTTCATGACTGAATGGAATGACTGGTTGGACGTACAGAATGGCGCAGACCCACAATCCGGTAATGAAGCGGCTATTTATGGCTCCTCAACTAGTATCACTAGGCGATTTATCTCTACTCCAAGGGATCTCGCTACCTATGTGCATTACGATGCTCTATACGAATCCTATCTTAATGCCTGTCTGATCCTGCTCGGTATGAAAGCGCCATCAGACCCTGGTTTCGACCATCTCTCGGGTAGTGGTACTCTGCATTTGAATAGCCTTAGTCCTGATAACCTAACGTTGACAGAGGCCTTTGAGGTTCATGAACGTGAAGCAGGCGGTTTTGCACTATGGGGTGGCCCGCACATCCTCACCCTAGTAACTGAGGTGGCGACGCGCGCCCTTAAGGCCGTGCGTTACCAAAAATTCAATACGCACTGTCGACTGCGTCCCGAGGCGTTAGCCGCACGCATCCATAAAGCCAGCCAGATAGAATCGGACTTCCATCCCATCGGAAATGTATTTTCGCAACTTGAGGCGGAAATACAGGCAACGGTGAACGCCATCGAGACAAGCAATGTATCAGGCACTAAACTGTTGCCGATGGCTTTTCAGGAAGGCTCGCCAATGCACCCATCCTATGGTGCAGGGCACGCAACAGTGGCTGGCGCATGCGTGACCATTCTCAAGGCCTACTTTGACACCAGCGCGGTACTAGTAAATCGGAGTGGTAAAGTCATGTTCTCGAACTACAAGAATGGAGACACGCCTGTCGCTTTTGTTCCAGATGCTTCAATGAATAGCTTGACTGATGTCAATGATGGCTCCTACCTCACGCTCGAAGGTGAGCTGAATAAATTGGCAGCCAATATTTCTATCGCTAGAAATATGGCTGGCGTACATTTTTATTCTGACTACTACGACAGCTTGCGTATGGGTGAAGAGATTGCAATCGGAATCCTTGAAGAGCAGGCACTTTGCTACAAAACAGAACCGTTTGTCCTTTCGGTAACAACATTTGATGGGAATGTTCGTCATATAGGTAGGCGTTAATTCTCATTTTTTGAACCCGTAAGCCAAGGGTGGAATAGCGTAGCGTTTTCCGGCATATTGCTTGCTGCTAATGTATTGGTTTGCTACCGACGGTGGAAAACGCTAACGCTATTCCACCCTACGCCCACGCCACTTTATTCTTAACTTCATTGTTAAATAAGCTTTCTGGCGTATAAAATAGGCAAAGACTTAATCTAAATGGGAGAGAATAATGGGTTTAAATATTGAAAGTGAGAGATCGAAAGGCATGAGAGGCTATGTAGCTATTATGGGGATGTTTGTTATTTTGCTGGCTATGATCGCGAATGTGCAGGCGGATGGTTCTGCAATTCCAAATATAATGATCCTTGTAGGATTGGTTATTGTGCTTGTTGCTGAGAAATCTTCACTAAATGAAGGTCCAAATAATTAAGCTGGATAGGCGTAGGCTGGAAAACGCTAGCGCTATTCCAGCCTTGTACGTTGTTTTTTGAAGTACAGAATTAATCGAGTTCCTAATAATATCGACATCACTGCCGCATAAAAAAGTGGCTCACTTATATCTGATTTTACCAGCCATAAGTAGTGGATAACGGCGCTGATGCCAGCTATATAAACTAATTTATGTAATTGTATCCAACGCTTGCCTAGGCGTTTTTGCATAGCTTTGGTGGAGGTGAGTGCTAAAGGTGTGAGTAATAGAAAGGTCAGCAGTCCTACTAGAATATAAGGGCTTTGCGGGACTTCATCAATAAAGTTTTCCCAAGAAAGGGATAAATCCAGCACGATATAAACCAAGAAATGCAAGCTAGCATAAAAATAGGCGAATAAGCCCGTCATGCGCCGAAAGCGTATAGGCCAGCTTTGTTGTAGTAGCTTTTTTATCGGTGTTAGTGCAAGGCTAATACACAGGAAACGTAAGGCCCAATCACCTAAACTAAAGTGTAAGGTTTCAATCGGGTTTGCACCTAATTGATCTTGCAGTGTGTCGTTAACTAAGAGCAGGAAGGGCGCTAGGCTGAGTAAAAAAACGCTGATTTTTATAAACGCCCAGCTCTTTTTTGAAAAACGCATTAGAAATATTTCTTAAGATCCATGCCTGTATAAAGTGAGGCAACTTGTTCGCCGTAGCCATTAAATAATTCTGTTTTACGTTTAGGCGTGAAAATACTAGCACCTAATATACGCTCTCTGCTTTGGCTCCAGCGTGGGTGTGGAACGTCTGGGTTTACATTAGCATAAAATCCATACTCTCCCGCCGCCATTTTATTCCACGCGGTGGCTGGCATGGTTTCGCTAAATCGAATTTTGACGATGGCTTTAATGCTTTTAAATCCATATTTCCAGGGTACAACTAAGCGTAATGGTGCGCCATTTTGTTTGGGTAGGTCTTCGTCATACATGCCTGTTGCCATAAAGGCTAGAGGGTGCATGGCTTCATCGATCCTTAAAGCTTCAACATAAGGCCAGTCGAGAGATTTACCGCGTTGCCCGACCATAACTTCTGGATTATACAGTGTGGTAAATTCGACAAATTTTGCTTTTGCTGTAGGTTTGAATTGTTGCAGCATTGCGCCGAGAGGAAATCCTATCCACGGAACCACCATAGACCAGGCTTCTACACAGCGGAATCGAGAGATGCGTTCTTCAAGTGGGTTATTTTTGAGTATATCTTCAAAATTAAATTCACCCGTTTTTTCCGCCTCGCCTTCAACCGTAATCGTCCATGGGTTGGTTTTTAGTGGTTGAGCTAAAACGGTAGAGTCTTTTTTGTTGGTGCTGAATTCGTAATAGTTAGTGTAATTCGTCGCGTCTTCAATGCTGGTTACTTGCAGATTGGCAGAATAAGGCCCGCTAGGCACGGCTGCATATTTTTTAGCTTGCTCTGCGCTGGCTGTGCTTGGCAGTAGTGAGGCAATAGATAAGCCGGCGGCGGCTTTGATGATTTTGCGGCGATTTTGAAAAATAGCTTTGTCGGTGATTTCGCTGCTTAAAATAGATGATTTTTCCTTAATTAGCATAATTAATTCCCTTAAGTTGTTTTATTCAGTACGTGAGTGATAACTATAACTGAAAATCGATATAAAACAACTGGCTGTGTATAGTTGTTTTCCTGTACAAGTTGCTTATGTGAAAGCTTTTGTAATGCCGGTAGGGCGGACTTTAGTCCGCTAAGGAATGTTTGCGGGTATTATTGAATAAGTGGAGGCATTGCTAAATATAGGCGGACTAAAGTCCGCCCTACTAAGCACGATGCCGAGGCAGTGCAATAGAAAGTAGGCTGGTGATAATAATAAATATAGCTGAAACAATAAGGCAGGCAATTAGCCCAAAGGATTGGTAAACCCAGCCAGATAATATAGTGCCGGTTAAACGACCTAAGGCATTTGCCATATAGTAAAAGCCCACGTCCATAGATACACCATCTTCTTTTGCATAGGTAATAATTAGGTAGGAGTGCACAGCAGAATTAACGGCGAATATTGCGCCAAAGGCTAATAAGCCAATAATCAATACCTTATCAGCTTGCCAGTCTTGTTGTAGAAACCCTGCTATAGCGAGTGGCATGGTGGCTAATAATATTGCCCAAAGCATGGCTGTTTTGCCATCAGGTATTTTTCCTCGACGTATGCCAGTGATTAGTGGGGTGGCTGATTGTACAAAGCCATAACCAATAACCCATGCGGCTAATAACGTGCCGACTTCGTTATAATTCCAATGTAAATTCTCTTGTAAAAAGACGGGCAAGGCAATGACAAACCAAATGTCACGCGAAGCAAATAAAAAGAAGCGTGCGGCTGAGAGGCGATTTACTGCGGCACTTTTGGAGAAAATATCGGTGAATTTAGGTTTATACTTGGTTTTGCCTAAATCTTTTTGTAGTAATAAAAAGCTTAGTATTAATATAATGACTAAACAGCCCGCCATAATCGCAATTGCACCTCTAAACCCTAGGCTTGTTAAAAGAGCCGCTCCGAGAAAAAAGCCGACGCCTTTTAAAGTGTTTTTAGAGCCAGTGAGTAAGGCGACCCATTGATATAATTTTCCTTGTGCGGCATTAGGGACTAATAGCTTAATGCTGCTTTTAGCGCTCATTTTATTCAGGTCTTTGGCAATACCTGATACGGCTTGAGCGACCATTACGTAGAGTACGCTGAGTTGTGAAGGGTCAACTAAGAGCATGCATAGAGCAATGATTTGTAGAGCTAGGCCAAAATGCATGGAAGTATTTAGTCCCATGCGTGCAGCAAGCCACCCACCAATTAAGTTAGTGATAACGCCACAGAATTCGTACAACAGAAACAAGCTAGCCACTTCTAGTGGGCTATAACCTAACTGGTGAAAATACAAAATCACCAGCATTCGTAGTGCGCCATCGGTCAGAGTAAACGCCCAGTAACTTGCAGTAACGACCATATATTGTTGTATCGGCGTATTCATAGTCTAAGCTTTAGAGTGATTGCGCCAGCTTTTTAGTTAATTCCATCATGCGGTGCACATAACCAATTTCATTGTCGTACCAAGTTAATATTTTGACTTGCGTACCATTGATGATCATTGTTGATAAGGCGTCTACTGTGCTGGAATGGGTGTCATTGGTATAATCGGCTGAGACTAAAGGTTTTGTTTCGTAACCCAAAATGCCTTTTAGTTCACCTGTTGCGGCAGCTTCTAAGGCAGCATTAACAACTTCAACGGTAACGGGTTGTTCAACTTCAAATACACAATCGGTTAAAGAGGCATTTGCTAAAGGAACACGCACGGCGATGCCATTTAACTTACCTTTTAATTCAGGGAAAATTTCAGTGATCGCTGTGGCAGAGCCCGTGCTGGTTGGAATTAAAGATAAAGCACTGGCTCTGGCGCGGCGTAAATCTTTATGATATTCATCAAGAATACTTTGCGTATTGGTCATGTCATGAATAGTGGTAATTGAACCGTGTTTAATGCCAAAATTCTCATGAATGACTTTGACGATGGGGGCAATGCAGTTGGTGGTACAAGAGGCGGCAGTGACTATATGATGCACTGCTGGGTCATAAAGATAATCGTTAACGCCCATAACAATATTTAAAGTACCGTCTTTAACTGGCGCGGAAACAACAACTTTTTTAACGCCTTGATTAAGGTAAGGCGCGAGCGCTTCTTTGGATTTAAATTTTCCGGTACATTCGACCACAATATCAACGCCAAGCTCATGCCAAGGGGTATCTTCAAGTGCTGTATTTTGGCTATAGCTGATCAATTTGCCATTGATAATAAGTTGGTTGTTTTTGCTTTCGGCAGCCTGTTCCCAACGGCCATGTACCGAGTCGAAATTAAGTAAATGAGCGGCAGTTGCAGCATCACCGGCATTTTCATTGATATGTACAATTTCAAACTCCGGCCAATCCCATGCTGCGCGGAATGCCAATCTACCCATGCGGCCAAAGCCGTTGATTGCTACTTTAATAGTCATAATTCTCTCTTAAGGTATATACGGATAAGCGGATGCATTTAAAATATAATTAAGCCTTTTTTGGCCGATTTTTTTATTGTGGGAGGGGCTTTTAGCCGCGGCTAAAAGCCCCTCCCACATGAAGATTCAATGTACTTAGCAGTTCTTTGTCTTGCCTACATTAGCTAGATCAGTTTGTATTTCTTTACTATTGGCAATGCTTTGTTGAATAAAATTAAACAGCGGCTTTAGCTCTGACTGAGCATAATCAGTTAGTTGGTAATGCATCCAAACGCCTTCTCGTCTAGCGGTGACAATATCGTTATTGCGTAAATACGCTAAATGACGCGAAGTGACACTCTGCGATAAATTTAATGTATCCACTAAATCACAAACGCAAAGTTCGCCTTTTTCTAGTAATAAAGCCAGAATGCGTAAACGGATGGGCTCGGAGAGTGCTTTGAAAAGATTGGCGAGGGTTTCTGTATTCATGGGAAAATTATATTTGCTTAGGCGCATATAAGCAAGTACATTGGTTTTATTGTTTATATGAGGTTTACGACATACGGAAAAAGCGTCAAAACTGTAATTGAGCACTTTGAATTATTTAACCAAGGCAAAAATTATGAATTCATTTTGGAAAGCTGAGTGGAAGTCACTCAGCCTAATAACGCTGATTTTTATTGCTTGTTTTTATTTGCCTGTTGAAGCTTTGCAAGATTCGCCGCGACTTATAAATTCCATTTGGGAAGCTTTATATTTAGTGCGCTGGTATGCACAAGAGCATGTTTTGTTATGTTTGATCCCTGCCTTTATTATTGCTGGTGCTATTTCGGTTTTTATTAGCCAAGGCGCAGTGATGAAGTATCTTGGTGTTAATGCTAATAAGTTTTTAGCTTACAGCGTGGCTTCGGTATCAGGAACATTGTTAGCAGTATGTTCATGTACTGTTTTACCTTTATTTGCGGGGATTTATAAGCGTGGAGCAGGTCTGGGGCCGGCGGTTGCCTTCCTCTATTCTGGGCCGGCTATTAATATATTGGCTATTATTATGACGGCTAAAGTACTGGGTGCTGAGCTGGGGATTGCTCGTGCTATCGGCGCCGTGTTATTTAGCGTATTAATTGGTGCTGTGATGAGTTTGATTTTTCGCAAAGAAGAGCAAGCTAAAGCAACGGCAGCGAAACAAATGATTATGCCGGATGAGCAAGAAAATCGATCACTTTGGCAGAACGCTTTATTTTTCTTTGTTATGGTCGCTATTTTGGTGTTTTCTAATTGGGGCAAGCCGATAGAAACTAGTGGGCTATGGCATGCACTTTATACGAGCAAGTGGTGGATAACAGGGTTCTTTGGATTAAGCTTTGCTGTGCTATTAGTAGTGTGGTTTAAACTAAAAGTAGTGTCTGTCACGCTTGTTTCTATTGTGGTTGCATTATTGGCTTTTATTTTTCCTGAGCAACCTTTAGTTGCCTTTTCCGCTGCTATTATGGGCTTTACACTACTCACCTCCTTGTCGTCTGATGAGGCGGGTGACTGGTTTGCTGCTAGTTGGGATTTTGCTAAACTGATTTTGCCGTTATTATTAATTGGAGTTATTACCGCGGGTTTTTTGCTCGGACGGCCGGGGCATGAAGCTTTGATACCAGCAGAATGGATTACTCAGATGGTGGGAGGAAACTCATTTTATGCTAATTTCTTTGCTGCTTTTGCCGGTGCTTTTATGTATTTTGCTACGCTGACAGAGGTGCCTATTTTACAAGGCTTGATTGGCAACGGGATGGGGCAAGGTCCCGCATTAGCTTTATTGCTTGCGGGCCCCGCTTTGTCTTTGCCAAATTTATTGGTGATTCGTACCATTTTGGGGAATACTAAAACACTGATTTTTTTATTGTTGGTGATTATAGCGGCAACAATTACTGGTATGATTTATGGCTCAATCATGGGGAGTTAATATGCTGAAAATACAAGTGTTAGGTACGGGCTGTAAGAAATGTAACCTGCTCAGCGCTAATGCTGAGGCTGCTGCACAAGAGCTAGGTGTAGTCTATAAAATTGAGAAAGTGAGTGATATTAATGACATTACTGATATGGGAGTTATGATAACACCTGCTTTAGCAATTAATGGCACGGTTGTTTTGTCGGGTAAATCTTCATCAGCAGAAGAAATTAAGGCATTATTACAGGCTATTGAGTAATAGATGGTAGGCCGGACTTTAGTCCGCAAGTCTCGTATGTCTGATTGATAGCGGACTAAAGTCCCTACAATATGATTTAATTTTTTAAAAACAAAACATGGAATTGCTTAAATGACAGCTCAGAAAGTTTTAGTGACAGGTGGTGCAGGTTATATTGGTAGTCATGCTTGCGTGGCTTTATTAGACGCGGGCTATGATGTTGTTGTCGTGGATAATCTATCCAATAGCAGCTCAGAATCTTTGGCGCGAGTTAAGCAAATAACCGGAAAAATGCCCATATTTGTGCAAGCAGATATTCGTGATAAACAAGCCTTAACTGATATTTTTACCGAGCACACGATTGATGCAGTGATGCATTTCGCAGGCTTAAAAGCAGTAGGCGAATCCTGTGTACAGCCTATACGGTATTATCAAAACAATGTTTATGGCACTTTGGTTTTAACTGAGGTGATGCAAGAGTTTGCGGTTAAGAAAATGATCTTTAGCTCATCGGCAACGGTTTATGGTGAGCCAGATACGGTGAAATATAGCGAAGAGTTGCCTGTGTTTGGCGCGACTAATCCTTATGGTAAATCGAAAGCCATGGTTGAGGATATTTTAAGAGATCTATCAATTGCGGATGGCCTAACGAAAGCCGATAAGCCTTGGGAAATTATTTTATTACGTTATTTTAATCCCATGGGCGCACATGAAAGTGGCTTGATTGGTGAGGATCCTAACGGTATTCCGAATAATTTAGTTCCTTATGTATCTCAAGTGGCAGTAGGTAAATTGGCGCAGTTATCGGTATTTGGCGGCGATTATTCAACAATTGATGGCACGGGTGTGCGTGATTATATTCATGTGGTTGATTTGGTGAAAGGGCATTTGGCTGCACTTAAGGCTTTAGATGATTCATCAATGAATATAGGCTGTAAAGCTTATAATCTTGGTGCTGGTAGAGGCTATAGTGTTTTGCAGATTATTGCTGCTTTCGAGCGAGTCACGGGAAAAACAATTAATTACCAAATCGTCGAACGTCGAACAGGGGATGTGGCGGAAAATTATGCGGATCCTAGTTTGGCACTACGTGAATTGAATTGGAAAACTGAAAAGAATTTAGACGATATGGTCGAGGATACTTGGCGCTGGCAAAGTCAAAACCCTAATGGTTATCATTAAAGATTGGAGAGAAGTGTGGCAATTGAAATAGAGCGTAAGTTTTTACTAGCAAATGATAGTTGGCGCGTTTCGGTGTCTAAGTCGATTAACTACCGGCAAGGTTACTTGAATAGCGATGAGCATAGCTCGGTAAGAATTCGAGTAAGTGATGATACCGCGAAGCTTAATATTAAAAGTGCAACGATAGGTTCGCAGCGCCAAGAGTATGAATACGACATTCCATTAGCTGATGCGCATGAGTTATTAACGACTTTATGCCATAAGCCTTTAGTAGAAAAAACACGCCACCTTGTTGTTATTAAGCAACATACATGGGAAATTGATGAGTTTGAGGGTGAGAATGCCGGTTTGATTGTTGCTGAAATTGAATTGTCGGCTGTGGATGAGGCTTTTGATAAGCCGAACTGGGTCGGTGAGGATGTGACGGAAGATATACGTTATTACAATAATCAGTTATCTAAAAAGCCGTACACAACTTGGTAGTCGTATCATTTTTGCAACACTTGTTGCAAAAATGATAATAAGCAACTATATTGGTTCCCATGAAACAAATAGTTGCTTTTTTCTTGGTCTTTATTTTTAATTTAATGCCTGCTTCAGTCTGGGCATATGATTTGGCGCCTGCTGTTCAGCATATAGAATCAGAATGGGCGCGCATTCATTATAGTGTTGCTAGAGAACAACAAGATAAAGAGTTCAAACACTTATTAAGTAAAGTGACTGATTTACAGGCACAGCATCCAAAGCAAGCGGAGTTTATTATTCTGCAAGCAATTATTGTTGCAAGTAATGCAGAGAATGTTGACGCTTTTAGCGCTTTAGAAGCAATTCATGAGGCTAAAGACCTTTTAGTGCAAGCGATCGAGCTGAACCCTAAAGCATTAGATGGTGCGGCATTTGTTACTTTAGGGACACTTTATTATATGGTTCCTGCCTGGCCTGTTGCTTATGGAGATAATGACAAGGCGCAACAGTTGTTGGAAAAAGCTTTGGCTATAAATGCCAATACCATCGATGCTAATTTTTATTATGCTGACTTTCTTGTTACGCAAGGTAAGCAGACGCAAGCAATTAAGTACTTTAATCGCGCGCTGGCTGTTCCTGTTAGAGCGACCCAGATATTCGCTGATACACAATTACAGGCACAAGCAAAGTTAGCGATTAATCAGCATGGACAGGAAGGGAATAAGCAAGGGTTTTCTTTAGCTGCTAATTAGTTTTATCTTCGAATGTCTCGTATTCGCAAGTAGTAGGGCGACGCTTTAGCCCGCGTTTATAAGCTTAAATTCATGGGCTAAAGCGCCGGCCTACTTGTTATTGTTTCACCTCCATTTCTTAGCGCTTTCACCTAGTCTCGTTTTCAGGGATAATGGGGAGTTTTTTCAAACTCACCCTTACAAGCTAAACGCATGAAACAAAAGTTAGAATCCCTTTTATTAGGCGCTGTTGCAGCATTAAAAACACAGGGTCTTTTAGATCAAGGGCTAAATCCAACAATTAATATTGAGCGTGCGCGAGACCAGCTACATGGTGACTTTGCGTCTAATTTATCCTTAATGTTGGCTAAACCAGCTAAAATGAATCCGCGGCAATTAGCGGAAAAAATCGTCGAACTGTTACCAGCTGATCCAGCGGTTATTAAAGTTGAAATCGCCGGCCCTGGATTTATCAATTTTTTTATTGATCCGAAAGCGCAATATCAAATCATCAGAAAAATTCATGAACAAGGCGAGCAGTTTGGCTTAAGTCAGGCGGGCGCGGGTAAAAAAGTTCAAGTTGAATTTGTTTCTGCTAACCCCACTGGCCCTTTACATGTAGGTCATGGTCGTGGTGCGGCATATGGTTCCGCTGTTGCTGATTTACTGGCGGCTGTCGGTTTTGACGTGCACCGTGAGTATTATGTCAATGATGCAGGTCGTCAAATGGACATTTTAGCAGCGAGCATTTGGTTGCGTTATCTTGAGGAATGCGGTGAAGTCCTTACTTTTCCAAGTAATGCTTATCGTGGTGATTATATTCGTGATATAGCGGCTAATTTACATCGCCAAGCGGGTAATGAATATCGTCATCCTATTGATTTGGTGTTCGAAGATATTCCTGCCGATGAGCCGGAAGGTGGCAATAAAGATGAGCATATTGATGCTTTGATTGAGCGCGCAAAAACCTTGCTAGGGGCTAAAGAATATCGATCTGTTTTTCAATCAGGGTTAAATGAGATTTTAGCGGATATACGCCAAGATTTAGGTGAATTTGGCATTAATTATCAAGAGTGGTTTTCTGAGCGTCAATTAATGGATGATGGCTCTATAGATGAAGCGCTTAAGCGTTTAGATGCAGAGGGTCATTTATACGTAAAAGACGGCGCGACTTGGTTTGCTTCGAGTAAATTAGGTGACGAGAAAGATCGCGTCGTTGTTCGAGATAACGGTCAGGGCACTTATTTTGCTTCGGATATTGCTTATCATATGAATAAGCTGGATCGCGGTTTTGATCAGATTATTAATATCTGGGGGGCAGATCACCACGGCTATATTCCGCGTGTTAGAGCGGCAATGCAGGCTTTAGGTGCTGATACTGAGAAATTAAAAGTTTTATTGGTTCAATTTGCTGTGTTGTATCGCGGTGACGAGCAAGTGCAAATGTCCACACGTTCAGGTTCTTTTGTGACCCTGCGCCAGTTACGTAACGAAGTAGGCCAAGATGCCGCGCGTTTTTTCTATGTGATGCGTAAATCTGAGCAACACATGGATTTTGACTTAAAACTGGCTACTTCTAAAACTAACGAAAATCCTGTTTTTTATGTGCAGTATGCGCATGCACGGGTTTGTAGTGTGTTAAGACAGCTTGATGAAAAAGGCTTGGCGCGTGATATTGCTTTAGGTGATGAGAGTTTAGATCGATTGGTTGAGCCTCAAGAAATTAGCTTGGTGAGCAATTTAATACGTTATCCTGAAATTTTAGAAAAAGCCGCCTTGCAATATGAACCACATTTGTTGGTCAACTATTTGCGTGAGTTAGCAGCAGAATTTCATAGCTACTATAACGCGCATCAATTTATTGTTGATGATGCGGGGGTGCGTAATGCACGGTTGAATTTAAGTTGTGCGGTGAAACAAGTTTTAGCTAATGGGCTAAACTTATTGAGGATAAATACTCCGGAAGCAATGTAATGGCCCAAGACTATAAGAATCGAGCAGGCTTACCTAGAAAAGGGGGCAAAGTAAAAAAAACGCCTCCTAAAAACTCAGGTCAGCGTAAGTCGCCAGTTAAAGCCAGTAAACCCAATAAGCCTAGAGTCAGCGCAAGAAAGCCTGCATCGACTGTTAATACTGAAAAAGTATCAGCGTGGCGGTGGGCTTTGGTTGTTGTACTGGTGGGCATCTTTGCTTATTTCTTACATCTCATTTCTTCAACCGCTGAGCCAGAGACTGGCAAGACAGTTAAGGTAGCTAAACCAATCAGGCAAGAAGTTAAAAAAATAGAGGTGAAACCAGCACAGTTAAAAGTGATAACGCCAGTTGCTAAAAAAGTTAAGCCCAAACCAGCTGCAAAACCTGAAATTCAGTTTGATTTTTATAAGGTTTTGCCTGAAGCAGAATTTGTTGTACCGGACTACGAAGTAAAAACCCGTAAACGGGAAGAGCGACTTGGTAAAGTTAAGCAAGGCGCGCTGTATTCAGTGCAGGCGGGTTCATTTCGTAGATATACGGATGCGGACAGCTTAAAGGCCAAGCTAGTGTTAATGGGCTTCTCGCCCCAGATTGAAAAGGCACCTGTTAAATCAGTAATTTGGTATCGAGTTAAGATGGGGCCTTATAAGCGAATGGCCTCAGTGGACGCTATTAAATCTCGCTTAACAGATAATGGAATGGATGCTTTGGTGATTGAGGTAAAGGAATAATACCAATCCCAATATATTTGCACTTAAACTCATATACCCAAGAAAACCGTCATCCTATGCTTTTAGCAGGAATCTATAGTGTGCGCATGGATTCCCGATAAAAGACTTCGGGAATGAGGACCATTACAGTAATTATTTATTGGGATTGGTATAAATAGAGCTTGAGCGTATATGCGAGAAGAAAGATTGGTGATTAAAAACATTCTCTGCTAACGAAAGTTAACAGAGAATGTTTTATTTTGAGTTATTCAAAGTTATTGTCGTATTTTTTTATACCTTCAAATAATTGAGCTTCTTGTTGTACAGATTTAGTGTCTTGGCTGTAATTTAAGTGCTCTGTTTCCCTGCTTTTTAAGATTGTAACGAGTCCAATCGCAAGAAATGCACATACAGCAACAATGATATAAAAGTTCTTGTTATTTTTTTCTTCTTCAGCCATTTTAAAAATCCTATTGTTATTATTGTGAAGTAACCATGTAAAAACTATTGAAGTTTTTCATGGTCAGCTTTTATTTTAGATTTAATGTTAAGAGTTGAAAGCTAACCAACCTGAGTTGATGTCGAATTTTTATATTAGTTTTTACTCGACACGGTCTTTATAGCATGAAAAAAGTTTTTGTAAAACAAAAGAATAGGATTCTTTGATTAAAAACGAATTATTTTCGCCCCATTCAATTCAACAAATCAATCAATAACCCACCTAAGTTCTGCTGTTGATGTTCTATAGTTAAGCGATTGGCCAGAATAATAGATTTTAGTTCAGTGAGTGCATGACTGAAATCATCATTAACGACTAGATAATTATATTCTGCATAATGGCTCATTTCAGTGACAGCATCTTGCATGCGCCGATCAATTACCGCTTTGCTATCTTGACCGCGACCTTGTAAGCGTTCGCGTAAAACTTCTGTTGAAGGCGGCAGAATAAAAATAGAGATAGCATCGGGCAAGATATATCTGATTTGTTCTGCGCCTTGCCAGTCTATTTCTAAAATAACATCATTACCTTGTTTCAAGCTGTCTTCTACTGATTTTTGTGAAGTGCCGTAGTAATTATCAAATACTTGGGCGTATTCAAGAAAGGCTTGTTGCTCGATCAGAGTTTTAAACTTTTCCACAGGGGTAAAGAAGTAATCAACACCGTCAACTTCGCCTGAGCGTTGCGCGCGAGTGGTATGAGATACTGATACCATAAGTTTGTCGGTAATAGGGACTAGCTTTTTAATTAAGCTGGTTTTTCCGGCACCAGAAGGTGCTGAGATGATATAAAGTTTGCCTTTTTTCATGATTGCTTCCTTACTCGATATTTTGTACTTGTTCGCGCATTTGCTCTATGAGCACTTTCATTTCTATAGAAAATGCAGTCATCTCTTTGTCAGCTGATTTTGAACCTAAGGTATTGGCTTCGCGATTCATTTCTTGCATAAGAAAATCTAAGCGACGACCGACGGGTTCGTCTTGCTCTAAAACACGAAGTACTTCGGTGATATGCGTATCTAAGCGGTCTAATTCTTCATCGACATCTAGCTTTTGCGTTAATAAAACCATTTCCTGTTCAATACGTTCATTATTAGGTTCGGCAACTAACTCAGCAATATGTGTTTTAAATTTAGTGCGTAAAAGCTCTAAAACAACAGGCATGCGAGCGTGCGCTTGACCGACAAATTTTTGTAACTTGATGCAACGAGCACGGATGAGGTGGCTGAGTTGTGCGCCTTCTCGCTGACGTGCTTCTAGTAAGGTATCAATAGCTGCTTGTAGTAGTTGTTGCAGCGCTTGTTGTAATGCCGTCTTATCACTTTCTTTTTCGACTTGTACTCCGGGAAATGTCAGTATTTCAAGAGGGGAGATAGAGCGCGAAGAGCCCATTAGCTGCTCTATGTCTTTAGTGGTGGCTAATAAGGCTTTAACGGCCTGTATATCGACAGATACATTGTGTTGTACTAAGTTATGTTTTTTATAGCTTAGGCTGCATTCTATTTTTCCCCGTTTCAGTTTGTTGCTGATTGCGCTACGTATATCGGCTTCAGCGAAGCGAAAGCGTTCGGGGATTTTTAAGCTAATATCACAGTAACGGTGATTAACTGAGCGTAATTCGCAGTTTAGGGTCAGGTTTTCAAATTCCATTTCACTATTGGCAAAAGCCGTCATGCTATTAGTCATGTCTTTTCCTTGATTAAGAGGTATGTAATAAAAAGTGGCGTAATAATTGTTCGGTATTGGCCATGCCTTGCTCTAAATTTTTGATGATTTCTGGCATGGTGATTTCCCCAGCTGTTTTTCCTGCCGCCCAATTAGCTATAACCGAGCAGTTAGCATAGGGGATTTCTAGTTCTCTAGCGAGTGCGGCTTCTGGCATCCCCGTCATGCCAACTAAATCGCAGCCATCACGTTCCATGCGTGAAATTTCAGCCGCTGTTTCTAAGCGTGGCCCTTGTGTGCAACCATAAACGCCGCCTGCTTGTATGTCTAGCTTAAGTGTTTTTGCGCTAGAAATTAACTGTAAGCGTAAAGCTTCATCATAGGGATAACTAAAATCAATATGTTGCACGGGGTCGCTATCTTCCGCTAAAAAGCTGTGTTCACGGCCATAGCTATAGTCAATGATTTGCGTGGGAATAGCAATGCGCGCGGGGTGCATTTCGGGGGTAATTCCACCCACAGCAGCAACAGCAATAATTTGTTCTGCACCGGCTTTTTTAAGTGCCCATATATTAGCGCGGTAGTTGATTTTGTGTGGCGCGATGGTATGTGGATTACCGTGGCGCGCGAGGAAAATAACTTTCTGCCCTTCGAGTTCACCAATAATACATGCGGCTGATGGGTCGCCGTAAGGTGTTATATAAAGTTGCTCATCGATGATGTTAATGGATTCTATTTGGGTCAGGCCTGAGCCGCCAATAATTGCCGTTGTTTTCATAGTGGTATGTATTTGTGGGTGTCGCTATTTAAGCGCAGGCATAGATGCCGGCCGCATTGCGCAAATAGCCTTTGTAGTCCATGCCGTAACCATATAAATAATGGTCGGCAACTGAAAGTCCTATAAAGTCAGCTTGTACAGGTTTGGGTTTATTAATTTGTTTGTCGATTAAAACCGCACTATAAACCTGATTTGCACCTTGTTCCTGACAATATTGATAAATAGCCTCAAGCGTGAGGCCTTCATCAAGAATGTCGTCAATAATCAGTATTGCTCTGTTTTTAAGGTCGCTGCCCGGCTTTTGCAGCCAATTAATCGTGCTTCCTCTGGTTTCATTACCGTAGCGACTGACATTAATAGCATCAAGTGTTAAAGGGAAATTAAGCTTGGTCATTAATTTTCCAGCAGTCACTATACCGCCATTCATAACACATAAGATAATCGGGTTAAGCGATGCTAATGAGGCGTTGATTTTTTCTGCCATAACATCAATGGCCGCTTCTACTTCTTCTTCAGAATGCAGTAATTGGGCGTTTTTTTGTACCTGTTCAATTTCATTAAGCATAAGCTTCAGCCAACTTGTTAATTTGTTGGCTAATAGTTTGCCATCTTTCGTTATTTTTAAGCGCTTGTTGCGTTAGGCTGGGTTTGCCTAGCATTGCTAATAAGCGTTGTTCGCGTAGTGGAATGTATTCTATTGGTGTGGCATCCAAAACCTGTTCAGCAGCGAGTGGGTTATTGCAGACTAAAATCATATCGCAACCTGCTTGGCGTGCTAGTTTTGCGCGTTCAGGAAAATCACCTACGATCGCTGCGCCTTCCATACTTAAGTCATCACTAAAGACGGTGCCATTAAAACCGAGTTGTTTACGCAAGATTTCTGTTATCCAAATAGTAGAGAATCCTGCGGGTAGTTCATCAACAGCAGGGTAAACAACATGAGCGGGCATAATGCCTTCTAAGCCCTCGTTAATCAGCTGTTTAAATGGCAGAATATCTTTATTGTAAATACTGTCAAAATCGCGCTCATCAACCGGCAGTGTTAAGTGTGAGTCTAAAGCGACTGCGCCATGCCCTGGAAAATGTTTACCAATGGCGGCCATGCCTGCGTTACGCATGCCTTTTCTAAAGTTACTGGTCAATTGGCAAGCTTGTTCGGTGTCTTGCGAAAAGGAGCGATTGCCAATAATTTCACTAATGCCGCAATCAATGTCTAAAACGGGAGCAAAGCTGAAATCAATCCCGAGGCTAAGCAATTCAGCGGCCATTAGCCAGCCTGCATCGCTGGTTAATTCTGGTTGATCGGCGTAAGCGGCGGTAGGGGGTAAGCGGGTGAAGCCATTTTGAAAGCGTTGTACTCGACCGCCTTCTTGATCAACTGCAATGAGTATTGGCCCTTTTCTCGCGGCTTTTATTTGTTGGTTTAATTTGGCAACTTGCTCTGGGGCTTCGTAATTGCGTGCAAATAATATAATCGCCCCTGTATTGGGGTGAGCAATTTTTTCTTTATCATATTGACTAAGCTTTGTGCCCTCAATATCAATCATAACGGGGCCGATAGGCAGCAGTTTTTTCATTTTCAATGTGTCTGTGGTCTCAGGGATATAAAAAATCTAGAAAGGTAGATTTTAATAAGCTAACTGATGTGATGAATGCTAAATATTATAAACAAACTTTGTGGGTGGCGGCAGGATATTGCACTTTTCAAGATAGTGTCAATATGACTGGTATCAGTGTTATGTCTGTAGCTGGCTCAATAATTGAACAATCTTGAAATAAATGCGTTATTTTATTTATTAGCGCAAAGTTTAATAAGTAGGAAATGTTCCCAATTGCAGGGATAATAGAGGCTTAATATTGAGTGTATCAATTAAAAATGATGGGTTAAAAAGATGATATTTTTACAAGCGGACACACCGACATTGTAGCCGTTCAGATCCTCCCCCTAGAAAATATCAAAATACCCCGTCATCCTGCATGCTGTTAGCAGGAATCCATACTCAGCATGGATTTCCGATTAAACACTTCGGGAATGACGATATTTTTATGAAGCTCTGTGAACAGTTACCCGACATTTTAACAAGATAAAATAGAAAAATGAGATTTAGAATGATAAAAAATTTACTGTTGTTGATAGCGACTGCTGTCTTATTAAGTGCTTGTGGCGAAAGCGATCCGGTGATGAAGGATATTCGTAAACAAGGTAAGTTAATTGTTTTGACACGTAATGCGGCCACGACTTATTACCTTGATGCCAGTGATGAGCCGGCAGGGTTTGAGTATGATTTAAGTAAAGCGTTGGCTGACTCTTTAAATGTTGAAGTGGAGTATAAGCTCTATGACAATATTGAAGAGATTATGACTGCGATTAACAAAGGAGAGGGGCATATTGTTGCGGCAGGCTTAACGCAAACGGATAGCCGAGCACTAAATCAAACTTTTGGTCCAGGATATAAAACGGTACAGCAGCAAGTGGTTTGTCATCGTAAAATTAACATGCCAAAAGAGGTGAGTGACCTATTAGGGCGTTCAATATTAATTATTGCCGAAAGTAGTTATCAAGAGTCGTTACTTGAGCTAAAGGAGAGTTATCCTGAGCTAGCATGGCAAGTGACTAGCGATTTATCAACTGAACAAGTTTTAGATAAGGTAGAAAAAAAAGCGGTTGACTGTACTGTGATTGACTCTAATATTATGTCGCTTAATCGTCGCTATTATCCTAATTTAATGGTCGCTTTTCCTATTTCTGAAGAGCAGGAATTAGCTTGGATGCTACCTACTGATGTAGGTTATTTTAAGCAGTATGTGGAAGACTGGTTCGCCCAAATTGAACAAAACTCAACTCTTAATATTATTAATGAGCGCTATTATGGTTATGCCGATATTTTTGATTATTATAATAACCATGTTTATCTGAAACGAATTACCAGTAGATTGCCAAAATATAAGGCAGCTTTTAAAACAGTTGCCAAGCAATATCAGCTCCCTTGGACTTTATTGGCTGCTCAATCTTATCAAGAGTCTGGGTGGAATGCAGCAGCACGGAGTCCTACGGGTGTTAGAGGCCTAATGATGCTAACTCAAAATACCGCTAAAGCAATGGGTATTACTAAGCGTATCGATCCAATGCAAAGTATTAAAGGTGGTGCTAAATACTTGGATAAAATGCTGAAAAAAATTCCTGAGGATGTGGCTGCTGCTGATCGGATCTGGTTTGCTTTAGCTGCATATAATGTCGGCTTTGCGCATTTACTTGATGCTCGAGCGTTGGCTAGACAGTTGGGTAAAAGCCCTAGTACCTGGCATGATATGAAAGAAATGCTGCCCTTATTAAGTCAAAAAAAATATTATAAGAACTTGAAATATGGTTATGCAAGAGGTGCTGAGCCGGTTAAATATATAGACAGGATACGTTATTACCAAGATGTATTGGTGAATACTTTAAGTAAGGTTTGAGGTGTTGCGCCTTTATTCTAATGTAGGGGTAAGCTACTAAAGAGTCTTTAGCTGTTTATAAGGTTTATAATTAAGCTCTAGAGTTTTAAAACTAGGGTCGTTGTACGAAAATGGAGAATTAGTGTGCGTATTTTTTTATTATTACTAAGTTTATTGTTCATTCCTAATTATGCAACAGCAGGAGAGGATGAAACTACTGAGGCGGTAGTGGAATATTTAGAACTAAAGCCTAAGTTTACCGTTAATCTAGCAGAACGGAAAAAGTATTTACGTGTAGATATTCAGCTGATGGTCGAAGGTGATACGTCGATAGAAAAAGTAAAAAAACATTTTCCTGCAATACGACACGGTTTGATTATGCTTTTTAGTGGTAAGGCAGCTGCTGGTTTACAGACAATGGGGCAACGTGAAAAGCTGAGAGAAGAAGCATTGAAAGTAGTTAAAGATACACTGGAAAAGCATGCAAAAAATAGCGATGGTTTAAGGGATCTATTTTTTACAGAATTTTTAGTGCAGTAATCATCTTATTGCTTTTGTTCTCTATTTTAGTGACTTTATTCCTTGTTCATTTAAGCAGATGCCTAATATTTGCGCGATACTCCTGATGAGTGTCGCATTATTTTGTGGGTTCAGATATTGGGCTTACACTTAAGGCGAAAACATTAAAGTAGGACACGCATTGCGTACCTTATCGGTGTAACAAGGTATGTGGTGCATACCCTACATAAACTGTACTGACTTAAAATACTAGTCCAGATATTTAAGTGCGAATAACTCAAACTTAGCGTCAAAAATCCTTACTTTTTAAGCTGTTTATATTACAATTGTATAGATTGGTAAACGAGTTAGAAAGGAGAAGAGCATGGCGACTAAAAAAGTGAATAAGAAAAATGTTGAAAAAAAGGCTGACAGTAAAAATGAGGGCAAGGTACAAGTCTGGATTAAAAAAGAAACAATAGAATATGAGCAAGAGTTACATAGGCTTCAAGTTGAATTATTGAAGTTTCAGAATCACGTCAAAGAAAATGGCCTGAAAGTTTTAATGATCTTTGAAGGTCGTGATGCCGCAGGTAAGGGCGGAACGATTAAAAGAATTACTGAGCATTTAAACCCGCGTGGCGCAAAAGTGGTCGCTTTGGAAAAGCCTTCCGACACAGAAAGAACGCAGTGGTATTTTCAGCGCTATATTCAAAATTTACCTTCTGCGGGTGAAATTGTTTTATTTGACCGCTCTTGGTATAACCGCGCAGGTGTTGAGCCGGTAATGGGTTTTTGTTCTGAAGCTGAACATAAGGAGTTTTTAAGAGAAACCCCTGAATTTGAAAAAATGATCGTTAATTCAGACATTATTTTTATTAAATTTTATTTCTCAGTCAGTAAAAAAGAGCAAGCTAAACGGTTTGAAAAGAGAATTACTGACCCTTTAAAACAGTATAAGATTTCTCCTGTTGACCAGGAAGCACAAAGGCTTTGGGATAAATATACGATTGCTAAGTATTCGATGTTGTTATCTACGAATACACCTTATGCTGAGTGGACGGTAATCAAATCGGATAACAAGAAAAAAGCACGAATTAATTGCATTAAACATATTTTGTCGCATGTAGAGTACCCCAATAAAATTTCAGATGATCATTTGACGGAAGATCACGATATTTTAGTTAATGGTGCTGATGAGATAAAAAGAATGGAAATTAATATGAACAAAGCGGTTTAAATCGCTTGTTGTAGCATTACGTCATTCTCTGCTTTTGTTTAGCAGGAGTCTATTAAGCCAAAATAATGGATTCCCGATAAAGGACTTCGGGAATGACGATTTTTCTAAGTAAAAAGTAGCTCTCTTAGACGAGCTACTGTTATTTCTAAGTCTTGCTCAGCATAGAGCAGGGCATCAAACTTCCCCCAGATAGGCGCAGGCCAGGCCTTATCTTTTTGGTATCTCACCACATGATGAATATGTAATTGAGGCACCATATTGCCTAGTGCGGCGATATTCATTTTGTCTGCTTGATAGTGTTCAGCCAATTTCTTTGCCACATAACACGATTCGTGCATTAATAGCTGCTGATCATCGTCAGAAAGTTGGTGTATTTCCTTGAGGTTTTCTTGTTCTGGAACCAGTATTAGCCACGGGAATTGACTATCATTCATCAGTAATACTCGACATAATGCTAAGCGGCCAAGTTCGATACAATCTTTTTTTAGTGTGGGATGAAGGCTAAATGACATAGTGCTAGGGCTTGAAATGTTAGGGTAAAACAGTGTACCGTTAGCACTGGACAATAACAATAATAATTAAGCTCTTCATGACTAGCATCCACTCTCAAACGAAAGCACCGCTTGCTGTATCTTTTAAGCTGCTTTTGGCCTTATACGCCATTATCCCTTTATGCTTAATCTTGCAGCTAACCGATAGCTTCGCGCTAAATGGTGCTTTATTACAATATTTACCCAGTAGTCCGAGTCACTTTCTGTTATTTCAGGTGTTATTTGGTACGCCGCATATTCTTGCCAGTACTTTGCTGATGACCAGCAATAAAGACTATTTTCAGTTTTATCAAAAGAAAATTATCATTATGACCTTGGCTATTATGGTATTTTCCGCTGTGGCTAACCAGTTAGTTTCTTATTATGTGCTGTATATTTTAGTCGCGTCATGGACGGTTTACCATGTCTTAAAACAGCAGCACGGTGTCGGGCGTGCTATTTATCAATTACCCAGTTGGGCGTTTTATTTGTTGTTATGGCTCAGTGTTGCTGCAGGTATCAGTGTTTATATTGGGATTTTTCTCAAAGATACTTTAACGCCACAATATGCCGAATGGGTTAAACAGCTTTCTGCGAGCTTAGTTGTCTCTTTATTTTTTAGTACTATTTTATGTCAGCGCTATGTGAAAACACGCTTTGGTATAGTCTTTATCTGGGCTAACTCCTTATTGATCATCAGCAGTTTTTATTTTTACGTACAAGAATATTACTTTTTGGCGATTTTAATTCCGCGTTTAGTGCATGACGCCACGGCTTATATTTTTTATGTGACCCATGATGTGAATAAGCATGGAGAAAAACCGCAGAATTTTATCTACCGCTGGGCGAAGAAGGTAAAACTTAATGTTTTTATTGTTTTACCTTTAGCCTCTTTTGCTTTGACTTATGTTTTACAAGTTTATGGCGACCAGTGGGTTAATGCGATCACTCAGTTTTTCTTTGGCATGGAAATCAGAAAGGCGATTAGCTTAGGTTTGATAGGCTATTTTTCTTTGATGCACTATTATACTGAGGCTTTTACCTGGAAACAGGGCTCACCGTATCGGCAATATATACGTTTTAAGCCTTAAGTAGTCGCGGGACGAGCTAGCCATTAAGGTAAAGTGTGTCTGATGGAGACTTGGAGAGACGTTTAACAAGGCATATGGCGCTGCAATCATTTTCAATTTTTTGATGAAGTTAATGGCTATCCCTTAAATTCGTCATTCAAAATTAACGATTACAGATTGCACTGCATCAGACACTGGCTAAAGCTCGGAGCCATATACCATTGAGATAACGCGGAATCTTCTGAGCATTTTCATAATCTGAGAGGCAGAAGAATGGCCAAAAATCTTCATCTCCATTCCCGTTAAAATGCTTGTCAAGCTGCTTCGTTAGGATTCCAACAGAAAACAACCATAGCAGTGGACGAACAATCTTGTAGAAGATGGGCGGTTTTGTCCTCTTGTATTCACAATCACTTTTCAGAAAAACAATAGCTCGTTTAACAATTATCATTTGTGCTTCCGTTAATGCCCAACTACCTTCCATCTTGTGCTTCCTGAGGTCATCGTATGTCAACCACATCGCTGTATAAATCTCATGTACTCCACGGTCTTTCGTGTCGATTTCCAAAGCTGCGTCGTCAAACTCAAAGTTATCGGTGAAGCCCACAACAAAGTGCCGTATTTCCTCGGCGAGCTTATTCCTAGCTTGGTGATCTATCATAGCTTCCTAAATCCGTCAGACAATTGCAGTAAACACGTTACATAGCCACACTTTAGCTTAATGGCTAGCGAGACGAGTGGGCTTTCAGTCCGCTTTACAGTGTTATTTTTCGCACAGGCCACCTTTACAGCCACAGTTTTTACCGCAACCCAAACCTTCTTCTTTGGCAGCACCAAATTCAGGGTGCTTTGCGGCATATTTTCTGGCGGCTTGCTGTACGAATATCCAGCCCATCATTAGTCCAAAAATGACACCCATTGCAATTAGGAAATTAAGCATTTGCTCCTCCAAGGCCTGCAAAGCCCATAAATGTTAGTGATAAAATACCCGCTAGCATCATACTTAAAGCTGCAGCTTGAGTGATATTAGGTAAGTTGGATAGTTCCAGCTTTTCTCTTAAGCCAGCCATTAATACAATCGCTAAACCAAATCCCGCTCCAGCACCCAAACTGAAGGATACAGACTGCAAAAAATCATATTCGCGAGCAGTTTGAAATAGTGCGACACCTAAGATTGCACAATTTGTAGTAATGAGCGGTAGAAAAATACCTAAGGCTCTAAATAAAGCAGGGCTAAATTTCTTTAATACCATTTCCACTAATTGCACTGATGAGGCAATTAAAGCGATATAACTGATTAAGCGTAAAAATTCTAAATCAAACATGGTTAGTATTTGATTGATACCATAAGCACAGGTTGAACTAACAAACATCACAAAGGTGGTTGCTAGGCTCATATTGAAGGCAGTATCACGTTTCGCAGAGACACCAACAAAAGGGCATAAACCTAGAAACATAGCTAGCACGAAGTTGTTAATTAGAAATGCGCTAAGAAAGATAAAACTAAGGGATTCAGGATTCATGGTGGATTACCTTATGTCGATATGTAGCATTATTGTACAGGTTTTACCTGTTTTATGGATTTGAACGTAAAGTGATGATTAATCAAAAAGTTGCAGAAAAAGACAATGCCCGTAGCGATAATTTGCGCATACCAGTAAGCAATGTTTTTGGGCTGAGGTATTTGACTTGGGTAAGGCAAGCTACCTAACAATACAAGTGGATCAGGCATTGTCGCTAGCCAAAAAATCTGCGCATTTAGGCCAAACATTAATGCGCTAATTAACAGGTAGCGGGTGAAAAATCGCTTATGTGAGCCGCTCACTTTAAACGTCCAGTGGAATTGAATATGGTAATTGACTAAAAATCCACAAGCAGCACCTATCATAGTGGCCTGTACCGGAGTGGTTAGTTGATATTCAATGAGCGCAATAAGCACAGAAAAATGCACGCCTGTCGCTAGGCCACCAGAAACCAAGTAGCGTAGAAATGTGTGTAATAATTTATCTGGCTTTACTGTACTCATTGGCTTTATTGTTGTTCTTGGAGTAGCGCGTATTTACGGTATTCAGCAAGGACAGAGAACTGTGCACGCTGTTCATTCGATAAATTAGCCAACCAGGCTTTGGGCATAATTAAATAGTCTTGCGTGGCATTATTAGTCATTTTAGGCCATGCAGTCTTAATATCAATTTGCTCTGCTTTACCTTGAGTATGGAAGTCAATCGAGAATAATCGTGAGCCCGCATAAAATAGCTGGCTGTCTTCTGAGGATTTTGACTTCTTATAAATGTCGACTAAATATTGCTGATTCTTCTCAAAATTTAATTTTTCTGGTGCAGTCCATACCAACGCCATAAAGATAATGCCAACGATCGGAATAATAACCCCCGCATAATGCCATTTACTTTGCTTGATAAACTTGATATCAAAGCGCAAGCAAAGAATTTCAGTTGTCATAATCGCAAAGGCAGGCAAGCCCGGTAAAACGTAGGTATATAGAATATTGCCAGACAAGGTGAAAAACACCATGGGTGTGATTGCCCAAAGTAATACATAGCTATGCCAGTTGCCTTGGCAGGCATTTTTTAAGGTGACTTGTTTGTTTTTTCGCCACGGCCAAGAGAGTAAACTGCCTAGGAAAATAAACGACCATGGAAAACTGGCAAATAACCAAAGCAGCCAAATTTTTCCGCGTGGGTGTTTATGGGCAACACCATATAAATCACCATGCCAACCTGCATCAACAAAGCGCTTAAAGTGTTCGCCGACTAAAAAATAATTAAGAAAACCTGGGCTGTCTATTTCGGCAATGATATACCAAGGGGCAGCAATCAAAAGCATCAGCGCCGAGCCTTTAAACCAAGGTATGTTTTGCCACGCCACTAACCATTGCCTTTCTAAGAAGACCCAAGCAATAAGCGGTAATAAGACCAGTACTCCGACAATGGGGCCTTTCACTAACAAGCCCACGCCAAGACCGACAAAGAATAAATAACTCCACCTTTTTGCTTGTTGTGAGTCTGGGTTATGTAGCGCTTGCCAAAAACTAATCATAGACAAGCTGACACATAGGCATAAAGCCATGTCGGTCATGACGGCACCGCTTGCTATAAAGAATAGGGCGGTGGTTAATAAAATAAGTGCGCTAAAAGCCGCTTTTTCAGCATTTTGTAATACTTTGGCAATGCCATAAGTCAGCCATAAAACCACGCCAGCTAATAAAAAGACAGGCAAACGTGCGGCAAAGTTACTATAACCAAACAGCTCAAATGAAAGTGCTGTCATCCAAAAAGTGAGCGGTGGTTTACCCCAAAAAGGGACACCATAATCAAACGGGGGCATAATCCAGTTGCCTGTTTCAATTATCAGGCGTGGAATTTCTGCATAACGTGCTTCAGTCGGGTCATGTAGCGGGTATTCAATAATGCCTAATAAGCGTAGGGCAATGGCAACAAAAAGGATGCCTAATGAGAGTTTGCTAAATGCCTTAGTCATCTAATTTAGAGTAGGTTTTTTTAATAAAATATAGTGGTCTTTGTTTTGACTCGATAAACATATGGCCGATATATTCGCCTAAAATACCTATCGATAAAAGTTGTACGCCAGAAAAGAACAGAATAACGGTGATCAGGGTGGGAAAGCCTTGTATCGCTTCGCCAAATAGTAGTGTTTTAATAATAAAATAAAGCCCCAAGACAAAGGCGCCAAAGGCAGTCATAAAGCCTGCATAAGAGGCTAATCTTAACGGTTCTTGGGTAAACGAAGAAATGCCTTCAATCGCAAATTTAAAGAGTTTTTTGTAATTCCAGTTGGTTTCACCGGCAAACCGCGGGTCTCTACTATATTCAATCGCTGTTTGGGAAAAACCAATCCAAGCAAATAAACCTTTCATAAAACGTTTACGTTCACGTACTTGGTTTAAAGCGTCGACCGCTTGGCGGCTAATTAAACGGAAGTCGCCGACATTTTCAGGAATATCGTAAGCACTTATTTTATTAATTAATTTATAAAATAAGTACGCAGTGGCCTTTTTTATAAAGCTTTCACCTTTACGCTCGATGCGTTTGGCATAGACGACATCAAAGCCTTCGCGCCACTTTTTTACCATTTCGGTAATCAGCTCAGGCGGGTCTTGTAGGTCAGCATCAATAACAATCACCGCATCACCTTTGGCTTCGTCAAGCCCTGCAGTCATCGCAACTTCTTTGCCAAAGTTACGGCTTAAATCAATAATCTTAATGCGTGAATCCTTATCCATTAAGGCAAGCAAGGCATTAAGTGTTTCATCTTTACTGCCATCATTGACATATAGCATTTCTACGTCCATATCTAAGCTTTTAACAGCATCAGATAGGCGATATTGGCATTCCGTAATCACTTCTTGTTCATTGTGGAAAGGAATAATGATGGATAAAAGTTGTTTATTTTTCATATTATTTCTTGGCCACTTTGTTCTGTAGTCATACTTGGTAGGTATTTTTAAATAGCGAAGGAGCGGGAAATTAATAACTGATGTTACGCAGAAGTATTTCTATACTGGTATTAAGAGGAATAATATATTGTGGGATAGGCTTTTAGCCGCGATTTTATACCAGTCGCGGCTAAAAGCCTATCCCACAAAGACCGCCATTAATGCTTAATTTATTGCGCGTTTTCTTAACTGAAACTTTCTGATTTGACTGCGCAGTGTGATGCGCTATCAGCAGCAATTAATTTACCTGTTTTACGTTGCTGAATATAATTAATCAACAACAGCCAAGAGCCCAACACAATAAACCCACCTGGCGGTAAAATCATCACCACCCAAGGCTCAAATTGCGTGCTAAAGATTTGATAACCTAATAATTGGCCTGCACCTAATAATTCCCTTACGCCACCCAGCATAACTAAGGCTAAAGTAAAGCCTAACCCCATACCTAAGGCACTGACCACAGATTTGGTGAAAGAGTTTTTAGAGGCGTAAGCTTCGGCTCGACCTAAAATTAAACAGTTTACCACGATTAATTGAATAAACGCGCCTAGCTTATTGTATAAATCTAAGCTAACTGCTTGAATAATATAGTCAACTAGCGTTACAAAAGTGGCAATGATAATAATATAGGTAGTAATACGGACTTGCCTGGGAATGAAATTACGTAGCGCGGAAACCAAAGCATTAGAGCAAACTAATACAAAAATACTGGCAATACCCATAGCAAGTGAATTCAGCACAGAGTTGGTCACGGCTAATACGGGACAAAGCCCCAGCATCATGACAAATACGGGATTTTCTTTCCAGATGCCAGCGGTAAAGACGTCGAGTGTTAAGGGTGTTTCTTTTTTTGTAGCTTGAGTCATAAATCACCTTATGGATTATTTTGTTCTCACTTTATATTGTGGGAGGGGCTTTTAACCTCCCCCCTTGGGAAGGGGGATCTATAAAAAGATAGATCCTTGATATTATTTAGATTTTAATTAAATATAAAACCTCCCCTAGCCCCTCCTTGATAAGGAGGGAGATTATACCGAATACTTTCACAGCCTCTGGAGAGCGTGGGAATGATGACAATAACCTTGCTACCTTGAATAGAGCTTAATTTTTACCTGTTACTTCCTGAATTAACGAAATATCTTTACGTAATAATTCATTAATTAAAGATTGTAGATTAACACCTTTAAGTTTTGCTTTTTCAGAAAGCCAATTTTCAATATCTTGATCTAAATAGACAGGAAGTTTTAATTCAGCATCGACATGATAAAAACGTCCGCGTTGTGCATTGGAAAAGTCATATTCATCTTTCATTATGAGTCCTCATATTGATTCTGTTCGTGTCGTGTAGCTGGTCGCGCTGAAATAATACGTATTGCGATTTGGGCTTGTTGATAAGTTATAAAAGTATGTACGACTACTCGTAACTTATGTGCGCGAGTGCAGCCTAAAGTAATCCATCTCTCTTCTTGCGCATCATGCTCATTATTCAACATGCTGAGCTGTAAGGGGTCAAGAAATATTTCTGTTGCCTCTTCAAAACTGATGCCATGTTTTTTCAGGTTTATTTTGGCCTTTTCCGAGTCCCATTCAAAATGATAGTCCATTACTTATTCTTGGCGTGTGCTTTTCGCTTGATCTAACAAACGCAAATTCTTAGCAATTACTGGATGTAACGCTTGACCGCTTTTATTTAGCATCCGGCCAATCGCATTCGAGGTAATCGTTGAGCCAGAAATAGCATCAATTTCCCAAGCGTTCTGCTTAGTACCATGACGTACCGTTGTAATGGCTTGCGCTAAAGCTGATTGCTGGTCATTTACTTTAGCCTCTAAGCATTCAAAATTGGCTAAAAAGTCGGCGTCTGTGGTGATTTTTGTACCAAAACCAGGTGTTTCCGTGCTTTTTAAGACGTCAAAGCCAGTAATACAGCCACTATTCGGTTGATAGCCATACAGCAATCGAACAGTATCTTGATAACCTTGAGCCGCAGCATTTAAAGCAATGCCGACTAATTGGTTATTTTTGTCGTAACCGGCATAAATTAATTCACCAACAGTTTTATCATCCGCTAAGCTTAATTTATCTTGATCGACGACAAAGGTTAAGCGACTGGTGGCTTTAGGTAATATTTTGAAAATCGCTCGTTCAGTTGCTAGACGTTGGTTTTCGGCAATAATGGGTTTAGTAAATTCATAAATCAAAACCACTAATAAGCCAGAGATCATAGCCACCACGGCTAAAGTGCTAATCAATTTGGCGCTGGATGGCATCTCTGGTATTTGATTTTCTGGCGTACTCATGATTTTTCCTTGGCTTTTTTACGTGCGCCATAAATGCGTGGTTGAGTATAAGTTTCAATAATCGGTGTCGCGGCATTGCCGAACAAAATCGCGTACATCACGGCTTCTGTTAAGCCACCAAATAAACGAATAATGACCGTTAAAAAGCCGACTAAAACCCCAAATACAAAAATACCTAAAGGGGTCACGGGTGAAGCGACCATATCGCTGGCCATAAAAACGGCAGCAAACATCAGGCCACCCGAAAACACCATAAAAGCCGGTGAGGGGTATTTGCTAGGATCTAAAAAATAAAACAGCTCAGCCGAAATAACGGTACCGAAAATAACGGCTGCAGGAATACGCCAATCGAGCATATTCTTGTATATCAAATAAAGGCCACAAAGCAGAATTAATAAACTGGAGGTTTCACCAGCGGAGCCAGCGACGTTACCGATAAATAAGTCATAAGAATCGGTGATAATCCCCTGGAACTTCATTAATGCTAGTGGTGTCGCGCCACTAAATCCATCAATAGCAACCTGAGTAGTCCATTCAGCGGTGGCTGCAGGCTTCATAAAAGGTAAGGCTAATGTCGAAGGGATAAATTCAACAAAGCGATCAACTGCAAGTGCGGGTGTCCAAGTGGTAATTGACACAGGGAAGGCGGCCTGTATAAAAGCTCGACCGACTAAAGCAGGGTTAAAGACATTAAAGCCCAGTCCACCAAATAAGGTTTTGCCCATTGCGATGGCGGTAAAGCCTGCAACAGCGCCCATCCATAAAGGAAATCCAGGTGGTAAAGTCATGGCTAATAATAAGCCACTGACGGCGGCACTGGCATCGAGAATGGTGGACTTTTTACCAGACATCCAGCAGAAAAAGTGCTCGGTTGCCATGCAAGATAAGGTGGTTACCAGCAATAAGGCTAAAGCACTGATACCAAACTGATACACAGAGTAAGCCGCTAAAGGTAATAAAGCATAGACCACATTGCGCATAATTTGCGCGACGCTCGGTGCTTTTCGTATATACGGTGAGGTGCGTATATCAATTTTTAAATCAGATTTAGCCATTTTGTAAATGCCTTTCGCGGTTTAATACTTTTGCAATTCTAAAATACTGTACCAATGGAATATTGGATGGGCAAACATAGCTACAGCAGCCACATTCAAAACAGTCATTCAGGTGATATTGTTCTTCCATCACATCATATTGACGTTTGGCTGCCAATAAGCCGAGCTCGGAAGGGTTTAAATTAATCGGGCACACTTGCAAGCACTGAGTGCATTTTATACAAGGTAATATGTCATCGTTTTTCGTCGCGCGTTTATCTAAAACTAAAACCGCTCCCGTGCCTTTGGTAATCGGTACATCCAATGAACGAGCGGGCATACCCATCATTGGGCCGCCTAAAATCAATTCTGCTTCTGCGCCTTGAAAGCCTGCATAGTCTAATAAGTAACGTAATGGCGTACCAATCGGCGCTAAATAATTTCCTGGTTTTGCTAAGTCATCACCGGTAATCGTGATAACGCGCTCAATTAAGCCCTGTCCTTTGGGTAATAAAGCGCCAATTTCCGCCAGCGTAGCAACATTGAAAACCGCCAAACCTACTTCAGAAGGTAGTCCTCCTGATGGGATTTCTATACCTAATAAAGAATAGGCGAGCATCTTTTCCGCGCCTTGTGGGTATTTAGTTTCCACAGCCTCAATGGTAATTGTGCCATCACTCGGTAAATGCGGTTTTATTGCCTCTAGGACATTTAGCTTATTATCTTCAACACCAATAATGGCTTTCGGTGCAGCAACACATTTCATGGCAATACGAATGCCCAGTAACAAATTATCAATGTTTTCTAGCATCACACGATGATCAGTGGTCAGAAAAGGTTCACATTCACAGCCATTAATTAGTACCGTATGAATCGTACGATCCGCAGGCACATTCATTTTGACATGAGTAGGAAACGCAGCACCACCCAAGCCAACCATGCCAATATCTTGCACTGCTTTGATCAGTTCTTCACGCGACATTTTTTGATAATTGTAATAATTATCAGATTCGGTAACTTGTTGCCCAGAATCTAATGAGGTCGTGATAATAATAGCTGGCTGTTTGCCACCTTTGGCATTAGACGCAATATCAATTTCTTTAACAGTACCCGTAACTGGTGCATGAATAGGCACGGACATAAAGCCATCCGCTTCAGCAATGACTTCGCCACGCGTTATGTGCTGACCTTTAAAAACAATCGCTTTTGCTGACTTACCTATGTTTTGTGCTAAAGGCACAATGATTTCTGGGGCAAAGGGCAGCCGTCGCGTTGGTTTCGCGTTGGTTTCTGCCTTGTACTCATCGGGATGTATCCCATGAGGAAAGGTTTTTTTGCCAAATAGATTAAATAAATTCATGAGCTATTTTAACCGGAAAGCGAGCCATCTGTTTTAATGACTTGTAAATAAATAAAGGGAAGCAGGTTTGAAACTAGGGCTAGCTCTCTTGTAAATGTCTTTCTCGGTTGAGCGCTTTAGCAATTCTGAAATACTGTACCAACGGAATATTAGACGGGCAAACATAGCTACAACAGCCACACTCAAAGCAGTCATTCAAATGATAGGTTTCTTCCATTTCTTGGTATCGGCGTTTGGCCGCCAACAAGCCCAGATCAGATGGGTTTAAATTAATTGGGCAAGCTTGTAAGCATTGCGTGCACTTTATACAGGGTGATATATCATTATGTTTAGTTAGCCGCTCATCCAGCACCAGAACCGCCCCTGTGGCTTTAGTAATAGGCACATCAAGTGAGCGCGCCGGCATACCCATCATCGGGCCGCCTAAAATCAATGAAGCTTCGCCACCAGTAAAGCCGGCATAATCCAGTAAAAATCGTAGAGGTGTGCCTAGCGGCGCTAAATAATTACCAGGGTTTGTCAGATTATCACCGGTAATGGTGATGATACGTTCGGTATAACCTTGATTTTCGGGAAGTAATAGGCCAATTTTAGCCAAAGTGGCCACATTAAAAATAGCTAAACCTACTGCTGATGAGCGCCCACCTGATGGTATTTCAATACCTAATAAAGAATAAGCGAGCATTTTTTGCGCGCCCTGTGGATATTTAGTGATGACGGCCTCAATGGTAATGCTGCCATCGCTAGGTAAATGCGGTTTAATTTCCTGTAAAACATCAAGTTTATTATCTTCTATACCAATAATGGCTTTCGGTGCATCAAGGCATTTCATGGAAATATGAATGCCACGGATTAATTGTTCAATTCTTTCTAGCATCAAGCGGTGGTCAGTGGTGAGAAAGGGCTCACATTCACAGCCGTTGACTAATATCGTATGTATCGGAGTATCTTCTGAGGTCGTCATTTTGACATGTGTCGGAAAGGCCGCGCCGCCTAGCCCAACAATGCCGGTATTTTGTACTGCTTTAATCAGATCTTCACGAGAGAGCTGTTCATAATCTATGGTGTTATCTGTTGTTAAAACATGCTGACCAGAATTCAATGAGGTCGTGATAATAATGGCCGACTGCTTTCCCCCCTCTGCAGTTTTGACTAGGTCAATGGCTTTAATTGTGCCGGTAACTGGCGCATGTAGTGGTACAGACATAAAGCCATCTGCTTCGGCAATGATTTCACCGCGCGTGACATGCTGGCCTTTGAAAACGATGGCTTTCGCAGGTTTACCGATATTTTGCGCTAAAGGGACAATGATTTCAGGCGCGAACGGCAAACGGCGTGTAGGTTTTGCATTCGTTTCATCTTTGTATTCCTCGAGATGAATGCCATGAGGGAAAGTTTTTTTGTGGAATAGCTTTAGTAAGTTCATAAAGTCCTTTTATGTAGGTAGCAGGCGGGGGCTGACTTTTCCTGTTTTTGGTTTGTTCTCCGGGTAGGAGTGAAATAGGTGGGGTAATTATTTCACTGGAAGTGAAGCTTTACTTTGCATTGACTCTATTAATCGCAAAGTAAAGCTTCATCGGTAAGTGGTAGGGTTTGTTTTAGTCTGGCTTCTTAGTTACTGAAACTTCTCAGCGCGTTTAATTAACTTTTCCAGATTTTTCTCATTTGGATTCCACGGTGTACCTGGGTGAATAATCACCGCAGTACATTTTTCTGCTGCCTTGACTATATCTTCAAAGGTGCCAGCTGTTGGATCAATGATAATCGCTTTTTTATCTTTGTTGTATTTGAAGATCTTTGGATTAATATCCACGCATTCATCGCAAGTTGTGCAATCTGGTGTTTCTATCCACACAGGATCATGACCACCTGCTGCTGGAGTTGCTGTTGCCGCAGGACTTGCAGCCGCTTGTGGTGTGGTACTGGCAGTAGCTGCTTTAGGAGTTGGTGCCGTTGGTACTGCCACTTGTGGTGCATTGCCTGCTGGCGCTGCGGCTAATGCCGCGGCTAATGCACTGACATCTCCTCCATCCCCGCCTGCTATTGACATTAAATTAGAAGCAATACTGGCCGCCATTTCTGCTTTTGCTTGTGCAGCAATGGCATCGGTATCAATCACGATTTTATCTACACCCGCTAAACCTTTGAGCGTGCGCCAGAAATTGCGACGCTCAATGGTGGCATGGACAATTTCAGGGTCAATACCAACGCGTACTAAAGTATTAGAGTCAGGGTGTACGGCATAAACATAAGGCGTATTTTCTGTCATTTCATCATGGTCTAAATCGATGAACTCATGCAATGGCACCATGTCATCATGCCATTGTGAAGGCGCGATAAATTTAAAATGCTTTTGGAATCTGCCTTCAGTCATCGCCCAATCGGCAAACGTTAGTGGCACTGTCATAGTATCTTCTATGCCATATTCATCGACAAACTGTAATTCATAGCTCGTCCAGTCTTGATCTAAATCTGGATTACCCTTTAAAGACATACTTTTTTCCCACGTATCGTCTTCGCGTGGGTCGTAAGTCATCAACGGATAAGCGCGCGCTTCAACGGCTAATTTGCTTTGCATATCAGCTGCATCATCGGCTACCCCGTGTTCTGGCTGGCAGACGGCATAAATATTAAAGATTGCAGGGCCGCGATAATTAAGCCCGTCAATATAACCTTCAATTAAATGATTCGGATGGGCAATAGAACTTTGTAGCGTGTACGTAGTTCTGTGCGCCATGGAAATCAAACTCATTTCTTTACGACGTTCAGTTTTACCTTTCCATTCTTTGCCGTAGGGTGCCATATCCGAGATTTGGCCTGTAAAACCTGACGTGCAAGCTTGACCGCCAGTATTAGAATAAACCTGAGTATCCAGAATTAATATTTTTAAAGGCATACCTGACATAATGCTGCGCGATAGATTTTGAAAGCCTATATCGTACATTGCGCCATCACCACCGACGGTGACGACGGGTGGGCACATTAAATATTCTTCTTCGCTGAATTGATGCCAGTCAAAATATTTGAAAAAATGATCAGATTCATCTTTATCGTATTTACCCGCAATTTCTAATTCGGCCATACGAATAGCTTTAAAGCCTTCGGACATTTTAACCATATGTCCTTCAAATACGCCCATCGCTAAAGAAGGTGCATCTTGGAATAGGTTATTTGCCCACGGGAAAGGGTAAGGGTTAAACGGAAAAGTAGAGCCCCAGACCGACGAACAGCCGGTGCTATTGGTAATTCCCATTTCGACACGACCATTACCTGTTACACCTTGAGTGTATTGCCATTTTAAATGCTTTAATTTGGCGACAATTTGAGACGCCCATTTGAGCCACTTGGCATCAATCGGATTGCTGGCTTTGCCTTCACTTAATGAGCTGCTTAGATTGGTTAAGGTTAAATCGACATTTTTATTGGCTTCAATTGCGGCTTCTACGGCTTCAATATCACTAATATCTAATTTTTCCGACAGTTTCAGGCGGATATGTTTTTCCATGTCGGTAATTAACTGCTCGATTTTTGCTACTTGTTTTTTTGCGCGCGGTTGCATTAAAGCTGTTACGGTGCCAGTAAATAAATGCACGATAGTCTTTTCACCGCAGCCCAAGCACGCACCATCACCACAGTTCATAGATGAATAGGTACGTTTGTCCAGCATCATAGTGGTTAATGCGCCGATTTTTTCATCTAAATCATCAATGCGTTTGTATTTAGGGTTTGATGTTGGTAAATCATTCCAATATTCCCAGTCATTACGCAAAGTTTCGATGCTTTCAGGCGTTTGCGGTGTTGGTGCGAGAGCTTCGTCAGGGCAAACTTCTACACACTCCATGCAGCCTTTACAAGTCATTGGGTTGATGGTGATTGAGAATAAGCCGCCATTATTCGGTGTGCGCTTATTGATCGCATTATGGTAAGGCTTAGTGATGGCAAATTTAAAATCGCCCATCGCATCTTTAAACCAGTCAAATTCTTGTTTGACTTCGGCTTGTTCCGCTTCAGGGTATTCTTTAATGGTTTCGCCGATAGATTTATTAAAAATAGGGTCTAAAACCGTACCTTCGGATTTATCTGCGGTTAAGGCGTGATACTTTTTCTCCACTGTACGAATGGCGCGGCGTAGATGTTTAACAGTTTTTCCGGTTTTTTCGATGCGTTTGATATTGGTTTCAAACACTTCATTGACGCTATTAATTAAGCCGGGAATTGCGCTATCAGGGCAAACGGTATAACAATCGCCACAAGCGGTACAATTCTCGGGAATCCAGATCGGATGCTCAAAACGGATTTGGGTCATATCGCGGTAAATACCGCTGGCGGCTGGGATAATGCTCAATGCCATAAACGGATCGGCCAGATTATCGCTTGCACGACCATTGATATAATTGGTGCCTGTTTGTTCAAAGAACCGATGAATGTCCGAGATTGGGTCATCATTAGCTGGTTTTTGTAAGAGCATTAATGGCGCGGTATTTTCTTTTTTCTTTGCCCAAGGCGCTACATCGCCGACGGTCATATCGGCTATATTAAGATGTTTGGTTTCAGTAAAGCCACGCTGCACAGTGCGGAAGTTGTCTTCGACTACTTTTTCGCCTTTACTGCCAAATTTGGCTTTAATGGTGTCGTGGATGGCATTCAAAATATCGTCTTTGCTTTTGCCTGCATTCTCGGCAATTGGCGACGATTCAAAAAATGCGCCTTGGAAAGCAATACCTTGCATACGGAATTGTAAATCAGGGTGATTGGTTTCTTCGCGCGCAATTTTAAAGCCGTCTAAATAAGCAACTTTGATGTTTTTATCGACGATATACTGTTGCGAGGATTTAGGGAATGTACGCCAGACTTCTTCGGGTGTTTCCGCGCTACTTTGGATAATAAATACGCCATTTTTATTTAAGCCAGCGAGCGGGTTGGAATGGGTAAATACATTCGGGTCAGGCGAGATGACGACATCAACATGCGCGTATTCACAGGCGATACGAATTGGCTCTGGCGCTGCTGATAAGAAATAAGTGGTAGGCTGGCCTTTTTTCTCTGAGCCGTATTTAGGGTTGGCTTTGATATGGTAATCAAGTAAATCAAATAAGGTCATGGCCAGATTTTTACCCATGGTAATTGCGCCCCAGCCACCGACTGAATGCATGCGGATAGTGAGTGCGTCTTTGGGCATTAAGTTGGGGTTTTCCGTACCTTTTAATGCTAAATCGCGAATCGCGGGGTAAGCATCGACAACAGATTGCTGTTGTAACTCTTGTTTTGGTGAAAAAGCCTGATTGCGAACAAAGTCTATGCCGAGGTAAAAGAATTTTTTATGTTTACCTTGAGGTAGCATATTTTCAATCACTGCGATAATGCCTTCCGGCTGTAAATCGCGACTACCTAAGCCAAAACAAGCAGAGTAAAGTGGAGAGGTATCCGTTACTTTGTCATAAGAAGCATATTGTGGAAAAGGCGTTTCTTTGGAGTGGCCGTTTTCAAAGCCTTTTACCATGGCGTTACGGATTTCAGACATTAACGGCAAGTCTTCAGATAAAGGCTGGTCGGTACGCTCCATCACAGTGATGCCTTTACGGCCTTTAGCGACAGCAGAAATTAAATCACCGGGGAATGGGCGGAATTGGGTCATATTGACCACGCCAATTTTAATATTACGCGTTGTACGTAAATAATCGGCTGTGGCTTCGGCGGTATGAATGACACTGCCTTGAGCAATAATTAAATAGTCAGCGTCAGAGCAGCGGTATTGGCCGATACGGTTATAACGTCTACCAGTAAGTTCATACCATTCGTCCATGCACTCGTCAGTGAATTTTTCGATGTGGTCAAAGAAGTAAGGGCGCTGGCCTGCCACAGACTGCATATAAGAGTCTTGATTCTGCACTACACCGGACATCATAGGCTTATCAACATCCCATATGGCTGGAACGCGGCGGCGTGAGTCACCGTATAAAATACGTTGTGCAGGCGTAGGGCAGTTAATAATGTCTTCAGGCAAGCCTAAGAATTCTTCTATTAATTCGCGCTCGGGTAATTGTAAGTCTTCAATTAAATGCGAGGTTAAAAAACCATCTTGAGCAACTGCAGCGGGAGTTAAGCTCAATTCTGCGACTTTGCGGGTAATAATATTTAAGTCAGCCACTTCTTGGTTGTCTTTGGCAAATACTTGAATAAAGCCGGTGTCATCCATGCAATGGTAATCATCATGACCACAATGCACGTTAAGCGTGGCTTTGGTGAGCGCACGACAAGCAATATTTAACACATACGGCAGACGTTTACCTACTGCTGTATATAAGGACTCATGCATGTAGGCGATGCCTTGCGATGAGCTGAAATTAGTGGCGCGTAGTCCTGTCATGGACATGCCTGCGGTAATTGCCGCCGCAGCGTGCTCGCCTTCAGGCTCAACAAAAATCAGTGGGCGGCCAGAGATATTTATATGGCCTTTGCTTTTTTCTTCAGCCCAGTATTCGCCCATATCGGTTGATGGGGTAATGGGGAAAGCGCCAGCAGCATCGCTAGCCTCACGTTCGCACATAACGACTGCAGCATTGCCATCCATTGCCATGCGTAGGCCAGGGTATTTAAATTGTTTGTCTTGTTTTTTCTTACCAAAAATAGCCATGCGACTTCCTTCTTAGATGGTTTTACTTTGTTAGATTGCGATTTAACGCTTTTTTAGCGATGGCGGACTAAAGTCCGCCCTACGGTTTTATGTGTCCCGTTTAAAGTGGGTATTTTACCCTAAAGGCAATGATCCAGTACGATGGGGTTTCATTCCTTCTTTGCCTTTACTGGCATGGGTAGAGCCTAATTTGCTATCCAGCCAGACAATAGCGCCGGTTGGACAGCGCTCAATGGGGGTACGGTCAACTTCAAAATCTTGATACTTTTCATAATCAATAACCGCTAAATTATTTTTGATTTCGATTAGGCCTTTAGGTGCATCGACCACGCATTTTTCGCAAGCGGTACAGGCAACCTCGCATTCTTGTTGCGCGGTGTCACCTTCATCTAAACTTTTGCAAGCAACGTATAATTTCTGGCTGACCGGCATGAGTGAAAATAAGTCTTTCGGGCAGACGACTACGCAATCATTGCAAGCCGTGCACTTGTCTTCGATGACAATGGGGAGTCCATGTTCATCCATATAGATGGCGTCAAAATCACACACATCCGCGCAATCAGCTAGGCCTAAACAGCCCCAACTACAGCCTTTCCCGCCACCTGAAACGACAGATGCTGCTTGGCAGGACTTTAAACCTTCATATTTTGCTCGAGTATAGGCAACGTGTGTACCGCCAGCGCAGGCTAAACGAGCAACGACTTTTTCATGGTCACCCATACCAACACCTAAGTAGGCGGCAATATCTGCATTACCTTCGGGTGAATTTACCGTGCATGCTGATGGGTTTTTTGTGCCCTCTACAACCGCTTCAGCAAAGGGGCGGCAGCCAGGTGTGCCACAAGCCCCGCATTGCGCCTGAGGTAGCATGTCGTCTACTTCTGCTATGCGTGGATCTTCGTAGACAAACAATTTTTTGTTGGCGATTGCTAATATGATGGCTAGGGTGACTCCTAGTGCAATCATAAATAAAGCGGCGGTGACTATAGTCGATATCATGGCAAATTAAAGCATTGAGCTGGGTGAAAGACTACCCACTAAAAGATTGGAGTAGTTGGTTTTCTCGGGGGGGCTTAAAAGGTAGCTATGATTTTATAGCGAATCAAGGCGCAGCAAAATAGCTTTTATTTTAAGGTTTATCATTATATGTCATAGAGTTGTGTATTTTATCATGAAATAGATAAAATTATATTTGCTTAGTTTGGCGTACTAACTAGCTACTATAGCCAAATAAAACCATAAAATAAGCAATTATTAGTCCAGATTTTGGTGTTGATTGATTTGTAAGATATAAGGGATGTTTCAGGTTTTTTAAAGTGAGTTAAAAGGCGTATTTTTGAAAAATATGAGTGATATGACCTGATACGTGTCATTTCTTCTTTTATTCAAGAGAGGCGTAAAAGAAAAGAGGGCAAATTAATTAAGAAGTTAGCGAAAGTTGTGCAATACTGAGTTTTTAGCGATAATGCTGATAGTTAAATAAACAATGGTTTACAAATATGAATGAAACAATGACGCAAGGGGTCGAACTTATGTTTACGGGCATGGGTATCGTTTTTCTCTTTTTAGTTATGTTAATTGGTGCTGTAAAGTTAATGGCTAATTGTGTTACTCGCTTTTTTCCAGAAGAAGCAGTGCAGCCAGCGCAAGCCGTACCTAGACCAGTCGCTCAAAACACGGGTGCACCTGCTGTGACAGCCGCAATAACTGCCGCTGTTCACCAACACAGAGCAAAGCATAAATAAGTTTTCTCTCCATTGAATAAACTCTGTTACCCATAAGGTTAAGAGTCCCAACGATGTAAAGAAGTCATAGGAATAATAATAAAATGGCACAAATAAATAAGCCTTTAGGCATTACTGAAGTCGTCTTGAGAGATGCGCATCAGTCAATTTTGGCGACGCGTTTACGCATCGAAGATATGTTACCTATCTGTGAGAAATTAGATCAGATCGGTTATTGGTCTATTGAATCATGGGGTGGAGCGACGTTTGACTCGTGTATTCGTTACTTAGGGGAAGACCCTTGGGAAAGGTTGCGCTTATTAAAAGCAGCAATGCCTAATACACCGCAGCAAATGTTATTTCGTGGTCAAAATATTTTAGGCTACAGACATTATGCTGATGATGTTGTTGATAAATTTGTTGAGCGTTGTGCGGTAAATGGTATCGATGTATTCCGTATTTTTGACGCCATGAACGATATGCGTAACATCGAACATGCAGTCAAAGCGGTATTAAATACGGATGCTCACGCACAAGGAACGATTTCTTATACCATTAGCCCTGTACACACAACGGCTAAATGGGTAGAGCAAGGTAAGACCATCGAAGATATGGGTGCGCATTCGATCTGTATTAAAGATATGGCGGGCTTATTAACACCTTATGATGCGTTCGATTTAGTCTCGCAACTAAAAGCTGCTGTAGATATTCCAGTACACCTACATTGTCATGCAACTACGGGATTAAGTGTTGGTACCTTAATTAAAGCGATTGAAGCGGGCGTAGATAATGTCGATACCGCGATTTCATCTTTAAGTATGACTTATGGTCATAGCCCAACAGAATCAATTGTAGCAAGTATGGCGGGTCAGCCTCGCGATACAGGTTTGGATTTAGAAAAATTAGAAGAAGTTGCCGCTTATTTCCGAGAAGTACGCCTTAAGTATGCGGAACATGAAGGTAGCTTAAAAGGCGTTGATGGTCGTATTTTATTGGCTCAAGTTCCAGGTGGTATGTTAACCAATATGGAAAGCCAATTAAAAGAGCAGGGCGCTGCGGATAAATTTGATGAAGTGTTAAAAGAAATTCCGCGCGTGCGTGAAGACTTAGGTTTTTTACCATTAGTGACACCTACATCGCAAATTGTCGGTACACAGTCGGTACTAAACGTTATGACGGGTGAACGTTATAAGTCAATTAGTAAAGAAACGGCAGGTGTTTTAAAAGGTGAGTATGGCCTTACCCCGGCACCTGTAAATGCAGATTTACAAGCGCGTGTTTTAGAGGGTGCAGAAGTCATTACTTGTCGTCCAGCTGATTTAATAGAGCCAGAAATGGCAAATTTAACGGCAGAGTTGCAAGCTAAAGCAGCCGAAGAGGGTGTGACTTTAGCAGATAATATTGAAGAAGATGTCTTAATTAGCGCCTTGTTTGCACAGGTTGGTTGGAAATTTATTACTAACCGTGGCAACCCAGATGCTTTTGAACCAGCGCCAGATCCAGAAGCTTTTGCAGCAGCTAATGCATCTAAAGGAAGTGCTGCTGTAGAAAGCTACAGTGTTAATGTTGATGGTAAAAACTTTAATGTTGCAGTGGGGCCGGGGGGCGCTAATGTGTCGATTTCGGATGTTCCTCAAGCTGCAGGCGGCGATGCTGTGACTGGCGGTGGCGCGGGCGTTGACTCCCCATTAGCTGGTAATATCCTTAAAATTAATGTTAGCGTTGGTTCGGCAGTGGCTGAAGGTGATGTAGTATTAATTATGGAAGCGATGAAAATGGAAACCGAAGTGCGCTCTCGTGTAGCAGGAACTGTTAGCTCAGTTAATGTGAAAGAAGGTGATGCGGTTGCGGTTGGTGATATTCTGGTTAGCTTGTAATTCAGGCTAAAGCGCTTCATTAAATAAGACCATGCATCGGAACTATTAGCTGATGTGTGGTTTTTGTTTGTTCAAATAATTAAAGAAAGAGACATTCTATGGAAAATCTCCTAAGTTTATGGCATAGCACAGGGCTTTATAATTTCGAACTACCTCAAGTTATTATGATGCTTGTGGGTTTTTTATTGTTATATTTGGCGATTAAAAAAGGCTTTGAGCCTTTGTTGTTAGTGCCGATTGGTTTTGGTGCAATATTAAGTAACATACCTATAGCAGGTTTAGCAGAAGAAGGCGGGCTGCTATATTATCTTTATTACGGAATTAAAACGGGAATATTTCCGTTATTAATTTTTATGGGTGTGGGAGCAATGACCGATTTTGGGCCAATGTTAGCAAATCCTAAGACACTATTATTAGGTGCGGCTGCGCAGTTTGGTATCTTTGCAACATTGCTGGGTGCTTTAGCGCTTAATATGATTCCAGGCATGGAGTTTTCTATGTCCGATGCTGCTGCTATTGCCATTATTGGTGGTGCAGATGGGCCTACGGCTATTTATGTAGCTTCTAAATTGGCGCCTGATTTATTAGGTGCGATTGCGGTTGCAGCTTATTCTTATATGGCTTTAGTGCCATTAATTCAGCCGCCTATTATGCGTGCATTGACGACCGTTGAAGAGCGTAGTATAGAAATGCAGCAATTACGTTTTGTTGGTAAAACAGAGAAAATTGTTTTTCCATTGATGCTATTAATTTTAACGGCGTTACTATTGCCTTCAGCGGCTCCGCTTGTAGGTATGTTTTGTCTAGGTAATTTAATGAATGTTTGTGGTGTGGTTGAGCGCTTAAGCAAAACCTCACAAAATGAGTTAATTAATATTGTTACTATTTTCTTGGGCTTGTCAGTCGGTTCAAAAATGAGTGCTGAAGCTTTTTTAAAGCCAGAAACTTTAGGTATCTTGGGTTTAGGTGCAATTGCATTCTGTATTGGTACAGCTTGTGGTGTACTTATGGCAAAGGCAATGAATAAATTTAGTGAAACACCGATTAATCCATTAATCGGTGCGGCAGGTGTTTCAGCTGTACCAATGGCGGCGCGTGTGGCGAATAAAGTGGGTTTAGAGTCAAATCCGCATAACTTCTTATTAATGCATGCTATGGGGCCAAATGTTGCAGGTGTTATTGGTTCCGCTGTTGCTGCTGGGGTGTTGTTAAGTTTGGTGCATTAAAAGAGTGTACTGTTAGCTGGTCAGAAAAGCCCGTATAAGGAAGCTTATACGGGCTTTTTTTATGGCTAAAGAAAAGGCGTGGTAAATTCCTTGTTTTATTGTTGCTATATAACATAGTTTAATTCTATCTGTTTTTATTCTATTGATTTATAAGGTTTTTTTATGGCCTATAAGTTGCATAATTAAATAGTTAAGTTGTTACTTAGCTATATTCAATAATAATAATTCAAGAAGGGCATATGAAGAATAAATGGGTTTCACTTTTTTTTGTCATGATACTGACAGTACTATTTTCTAGTGGCAGTGTTTATGCAAAAAAAGGCGGTGGTGGAGGGCGCGGAGGTAAAACAGATACGACGCCTAGTCAATTTAATTTTATCGATCAAGCTGATGTCGCGTTAAATACGTTATTTAATGCAAATAATATCGCGATTACAGGTATTAATTCAGCAACGACGATTAGTATTTCAGGTGGCGAATATGCCATTAATGGAGGAGCTTTTAGAGTATCGTCGAGCACTGTCAATAATAATGACACGGTAGCGGTTAGACAAACTTCCAGCGGTAATTACAGTACAGCAAGCAATGCTGCGTTAACGGTAGGGAATATCAGTGATACCTTTACTGTGACTACGTTGGCAGATACAACGCCAGTGCTTGATACCACGCCGAATGGATTTAGTTTTACGGATCAAACTGGTGTCCCGTTAAATACCTTAATTAATGCTAATAATATTGCTATTACAGGAATTAATGCAGCGACGGCGATTAGTATTTCAGGTGGCGAATACGCTATTAATAATGGTGCATTTGGTGCATCGCCTAGTACTGTCAATAATAATGACACGGTACGGGTTAGGCAAGCTTCCAGCGCTAATTTCAGTACGGCAAGCAATGCAGCTTTAAATGTAGGGGGGGTAAGCGATACCTTTACCGTGACGACTTTAGCTGATACTAAGCCAGTTGTTGATACAACGCCAAATGCGTTTAGCTTTACCGATCAAGTCGATGTGGCAGTGAATACATTGATTAGTTCTAGCGCTATTACTGTTTCGGGTATTAATAGTGCAGCCAATATCAGTATTGTCGATGGTTTATATGCGATTAATGGGGGTTCTTTTACCAGCAATGCAGGAACGGTTAATGATGGTGATAGTGTTGTTGTGCAAATGACATCTAGTGCTAATGAAGCAACATTGAGTAATACGACTTTAACTATCGATAGTATCAGTGATACGTTTAGCGTATTAACGGTGGATGCTGCTGTTATTCCTGTTGGTTCAAAAGGTGACCCTAGTTTCACCTCTAATCACTTTTCAGGGTCTGCGAACTGTGCAATGTGTCATGATGGTTTAACGGATAATACGGGTCAAGATGTCTCTATTGTTGAAGCATGGAAATCAACTATGATGGCGAATGCAACACGTGATCCGTTATGGAAAGCAAAAGTACGTACTGAGCTAAATAGAACGCCTTCTTTAGCTGATGCTATTAATGATAAGTGTTCACGCTGTCATGCGCCTATGGCAAATTTTGAAGCACATCAAGATAATTCACCGGTTGAAATCTTGGGTAATGGTTTCACGAATGCGAATAATGCTTATCATGATCGTGCAATGGATGGCGTGAGTTGTACGTTATGTCATCAAATTGCCGATAATGGTGCTTTAGGTACTTTAGAAGCTAAATCAGGGCGCTACCCTATTGATACTTATGCGAATAAAATCGATAGAAAAATCTATGGTCCTTATAGTAATGTGATGGCTAATCCTATGCGTATGAATGTCGAATATACGCCTGAGTTTGGTGCGCATACTAAAAAATCGGAATTATGTGCAACGTGCCATGATTTGAAAACACCGTTTACGGATGATGCCGGTAATGTTTTAAGCAGTACGCCTGAGTCTGAGTTTCCAGAGCAAATGCCGTATAGCGAATGGTTAGCCAGTGATTATGCTGCAACCACCAGTTGTCAGCAGTGTCATATGGCACGTTCTAATGGGGTGAAAATCTCAACTAGACCGATGATGTTAGGTGCGCGTGATGATTTTGCACAACATATCTTTGTCGGTGGTAATAAGTTTATGCTAGATATGCTGAATAATAATAAAGTAGAGTTAGGCGTGCGAGCGACTGATTTTCAAAAAATTATTACAGCAACTGAAAACTTATTAGCGGGTTCTGCAAGTATTGAGGTGTTAAATAGCTCACAAGCGGCAGATACTTTAGATTTTAGTGTGCGTGTTAATAGTAATACGGGGCATAAATTACCGTCTGCTTATCCATCGCGTCGTGCGATTTTGCATGTGACCGTCAAAGACAGTGTCGGTGATATTGTATTTGAATCAGGTAAAGTGAATGCGGATGGTAATGTGACGGGTGTAGATTCTGATGTCGATCAAGCGTTGTTTGAGCCACATTATGATGTGATTACTACTGCTGACCAAGTGCAAGTGTATGAAGCTATTATGGAAGATTATCAAGGCGATGTAACTTATACTTTATTGCGTGCTAGTGATTATGTGAAAGATAACCGTTTATTGCCAAATGGCTTTAATAAGCAGGCTGCACCGAGTGATGTTAAAGTCGCGGGATCTGCATTTTCTGATGCTAACTTTACCGGTGGTAGTGATGACATTCGCTATAACTTATCAGGTTTAGTCGCAGATAATTACAGTGTGACAGTTGAGTTAGTGTATCAAACACTGGCTTACGGTTTTGCTCAGGATTTATTTAAAGATAGCGCTAAAGAAGTCGTTGACTTTAAACGCCTTTATAATGCATCTAATGCTAAATCAACGGTTATCACCTCACAAAGTTTTTTGGTTATGCCGTAAGCTTTAAAATTAAACTCTATTAGTTAACGCAAAAAAGCCCCAGCTAGGTTGTCCTAGCTGGGGCTTTTTTGTGTGTTGTGTAATTAGCTTTGGTTTTATTCGGTTAAGCCAAGCTCACTTGTTGCTGTTTTAAAACTTGTTAGTGCTTCTGGTAAAGAGGTGGCTTCAGGTGCGTCACTGACTCCCTCGATTGTGCCTTCAGTGCCTTCGGTTCCTTCTGTGTCGCCATCTGAAGAACTGCTACATGAAATGACGCTCATAAGGAACGCGCTAAGGATCGAAGCTTTAATTAATGAAATAAATGAAAAGCGAAAGTGCGTTGAGATTTTAGGCATAAGTTTTTCCCTTGTAAGTTTAAAAGCAATAAGCGTAAAGCTTTAAGTGGTTTGGCTGGTTCGTGAGTATTACCTGTAGAAATAGAATATTTAGACTTAATAGGTAAACCTCCAGTTAATTGAGTATGAGGAAATTAAAGCATTTTTTATGCCGTTTGTTTGTGCTTGTTTTACTGTGCTGCTTGAGTAGCGTACATGGCGTGGTATTTCTGCAATAAGATGCAATGGATTGATTGAGTAGGCCCTGGCAGAGGAGGAGGTGTTAATTAAGCTAATTTTAATAAGGTGTTATATAACCTAATAAATCAAGGCAAATAACCTGTTTTTTATAAAATCGTGGATTACTTCCCATTAATTAGGGTATTTTAATGTACTTGCATATTTACGTGGAGGCTCAGCTAATAAAGTTACTGGAGGAGATTTAATAAGAGATATAAAAGGTTATGGTGAAGTTGGTGTGATTTTTGCTTCTAGGTTGTATTGGAGTATTTAACCTGGAGGGGAATAGAATATGCAGCAAATAACGATTAAATTACTGAGGCTTAGTTTGCTAAGTCTCATGCTACTAATGGGGGGGCTTTCGCTCGCTCATGCGGGGGTCAATGTTTTTGATGAATTAGTAGATCATCCAAAAATTCCGATGTTAGATGAATCGGGGGATAATGTACTTGACTCAGGTGACCCCTATAGTCCTAAAAAAACCTGTGAAGGTAGTGGTTGTCATGATTACGATACGATCAATCATGCTTATCATTTTGAAATGGGGCGTGATGAAGCGGATGATCATTTTGGTAAAAAACGAGGTCTACCGCATTTAGTATCACCAGGTTATTTTGGTGGATATACCTGTATGGGAGGGAGTA